>JGI25319J35699_1001039_pt1 | contig 12139 bp, 7 predicted proteins | sample AutmiccommuBRH17_FD_35699 | JGI IMG/M metagenome (IMG submission 35699) | reverse complement strand
TTGATGCCGCTGTAGTAGGGGCTGTCGAAGCCTGGCTGGTAGATCACGCTGGTATGCGACTGCAGAAACTCCATCATGAAGCCGTCGGTGACCAGGCCCTCGTCATACAGATCGTTGAGCAGGGTGTAGTGCCAGAATGTCGCCCAGCCTTCGTTCATCACCTGGGTCTGGCGCTGTGGATAGAAGTACTGCGCGATCTTGCGCACGATACGCACCACCTCGCGCTGCCATGGCTCCAGCAGCGGGGCATGCTTCTCGATGAAATAGAGGATGTTTTCCTGCGGCTCTGCCGGGAAACGCTGACTGTCCGCCAACCCATCGCCCTTGTCCGTGCCCTTGGGAATGGTGCGCCAGAGGTCGTTGATCTGCCGTTGCAGATGCTCCTCGCGATCCTTCTGGCGTCGGCGCTCTTCTTCTGCAGAGATGGGGTAGGGACGCTTGTAGCGGTCGACACCGTAGTTCATCAGTGCGTGGCAGGAGTCGAGCAGGTCTTCCACCGCATCGATGCCGTGCCGCTCCTCGCATTGCATGATGTACTGCTTGGCGAACACCAGGTAATCGATGATCGAGCTGGCGTCGGTCCAGGTGCGGAACAGGTAATTGCCCTTGAAGAAGCTGTTGTGCCCGTAGCTGGCGTGGGCGATCACCAGTGCCTGCATGCACATGGTGTTCTCTTCCATCAGGTAGGCAATGCAGGGATCGGAATTGATGACGATCTCGTAGGCCAGACCCATCTGCCCGCGCTTGTAGTGTTTCTCGGTGTGCAGGAACTGCTTGCCGTAGGACCAGTGGTGGTAACCCAGCGGCATGCCAACCGAGGCGTAGGCGTCCATCATCTGCTCGGCGGTGATCACCTCGATCTGGTTCGGGTAGGTGTCCAGCGCGTAGCGCTCGGCGATGCGGCCGATCTCGCGGTCGTACTGCCGAATCAGGTCGAAGGTCCATTCCGAGCCGGTGGAAATGGGCTGTCGCTTCATGCTGCACACCTCAGCTGGTCATGCGCCGCTGGAAGAGTTCGCGGAACACTGGATAGATGTCCCCGGCGCTGACCAACTGCTGTTGGGCGAACGCATCGGAAAAGGCTTCTGCGACCTGGTTGTACTCGTACCAGAGCGCCTGGTGCTCGCGCGGGGTGATTTCAACGTAGGTGAAGTACTGCACGAACGGCATGATCTGGTTGATCAGGATGTCGCGGCAGAGCGGCGAGTCGTCGTTCCAGTTGTCGCCGTCGGAAGCCTGAGCGGCGTAGATGTTCCACTCGTTGGCCGGGTAACGCTCGGCCATGATCTCCTGCATCATCTTCAGGGCGCTGGAGACGATGGTGCCGCCGGTCTCCCGTGAGTAGAAGAACTCTTCCTCGTCGACTTCCTTGGCGCTGGTGTGGTGACGGATGAATACCACATCGATCTTGTCGTAGTTCCGCTTGAGGAAAAGGTACAGCAGGATGAAGAAGCGCTTGGCGATGTCCTTGGTGGCCTGGGTCATGGAGCCGGAAACGTCCATCAGGCAGAACATCACCGCCTTGGAGCTGGGGTTGGGATGCTTGACCAGCAGGTTGTATTTCAGATCGAAGGTGTCGAGGAATGGCACGCGTTTGATGCGCGCCTTCAGCCGTTCGATCTCCTCCTCGGTGGCCTTGATGTCGCCGAAGTTGTTCGGCTCCTCAAGACGTAGTCGCTCCAGCTCTGCCTTCAGTGTGCGCAGTTGTGCACGGCTGCTGCCAGANAGCGCAATGCGTCTGGCATGGGCCGAGCGCAGNGTGCGCACGATGTTGATGCGCGACGGGTTGCCCTCGTTGCTGATGCCGGCCCGCACGGTTTTGAAGGTATCGGTGCCGGTCAGGTGACGCTTGACCAGATTGGGCAGCTCCAGGTCCTCGAACATGAAATCGAGGAATTCTTCCTGGGTGATCTGGAAGACGAAGTCGTCCATGCCGTCGCCGCTGTTGCTGGCCTGGCCGGCGCCCTGGCCACCGCCGCCGCCCTGCGGTCTGGGGATGCGTTCGCCGGCAACGAACTCCTTGTTGCCCGGATGGACGATGGTCTGGCGGCCGCCGCGGCCGTGNTGCAGCACCGGCTCATCGATGTCGCGGCCGGGAATGCTGATCTGCTCGCCATGTTCCATGTCGGTGATGGAGCGCCGGCCGACGGCTTCCTCCACCGCCTTCTTGATATGCCCACGGTACCGCTGCAGGAAACGCTGGCGGTTCACGGTGCTCTTGTTCTTGCCATTCAGGCGACGATCGATCACGTAGCTCATAGGCCCTCCGGGCTTGGCTGAAACCATAGGCTTGAAGCTGGAAGCGCGCCGCGATGCTTCCAGCTTCAGGCTTCCAGCCACTTACTGCGATTTACGCACCCGCAGATACCATTCGGACAGCAGGCGAACCTGCTTCTCGGTGTAGCCACGCTCGACCATGCGCACGACGAAATCGTTGTGCTTCTTCTGGTCTTCCTTGCTCGCCTTGGCGTTGAAGCTGATGACTGGCAGCAGGTCCTCGGTGTTGGAGAACATCTTNTTCTCGATCACNACGCGCAGCTTCTCGTAGGACAGCCACGANGGATTCTTGCCGTTGTTGTTGGCCCGNGCGCGCAGCACGAAGTTGACGATCTCGTTGCGGAAGTCCTTCGGATTGCTGATGCCGGCCGGCTTCTCGATCTTNTCCAGNTCCTCGTTGAGCGCCACGCGATTGAGGATCTCGCCGGTTTCCGGATCGCGGTATTCCTGATCCTGAATCCAGAAATCCGCATACAGCACGTAGCGGTCGAAGATGTTCTGCCCGTACTCGCTGTAGGACTCGAGGTAGGCAGTCTGGATCTCCTTGCCGATGAACTCGATGTAGCGCGGCGCCAGGTACTCCTTGATGAAGCGCAGGTAGCGCTCGCGCACCTCGGCCGGGAACTGTTCCTGCTCGATCTGCTGCTCCAGGACGTAGAGCAGGTGCACCGGGTTCGCCGCGATCTCGTGCGGGTCGAAGTTGAAGACCTTGGACAGAATCTTGAAGGCGAAACGAGTGGANAGACCGTTCATGCCTTCGTCGACACCGGCGGTGTCGCGGTATTCCTGAATCGACTTGGCCTTGGGATCGGTATCCTTGAGGTTTTCGCCGTCATACACGCGCATCTTCGAGTAGATGTTGGAATTCTCCGGCTCCTTCAGGCGGGACAGCACGGAGAACTGCGCGAGCATCTTCAGGGTGTCCGGCGCGCAATGAGCATGGGCCAGCGAGCTGTTGGTCAGCAGCTTGTCGTAGATCTTGATCTCGTCACTGACCCGCAGGCAGTAGGGCACCTTAACGATGTAGATACGGTCGATGAAGGCTTCGTTGTTCTTGTTGTTGCGGAAGCTGTGCCATTCCGACTCGTTGGAGTGGGCCAGCAGGATGCCGCTGTAAGGAATCGCGCCGAGGCCTTCGGTGCTGTTGTAGTTGCCTTCCTGGGTGGCGGTCAGCAGCGGGTGCAGCACCTTGATCGGTGCCTTGAACATCTCGACGAACTCCATCAGGCCCTGGTTGGCCCGGCACAGCGCACCCGAATAGCTGTAGGCGTCCGCATCGTTCTGTGGAAACTCCTCCAGTTTGCGGATATCGACCTTGCCCACCAGCGAGGAGATGTCCTGGTTGTTCTCGTCGCCCGGTTCGGTCTTGGCAACCGCGATCTGGTTGAGGATCGACGGGTACAGCTTGACCACGCGGAATTTGGAGATGTCGCCGCCGAACTCCTGCAGGCGCTTGGTGGCCCAGGGCGACATGATCGAGTTCAGGTAGCGCCGAGGAATGCCGTAGTCCTCCTCGAGGATCTGCGCATCTTCGATTGGGTTGAACAGCCCCAATGGCGACTCGAACACTGGCGAGTCCTTGATTGCGTAGAAGGGCACATGCTCCATCAGCTGCTTGAGCTTCTCGGCAAGCGACGATTTACCCCCGCCCACCGGACCGAGGAGATAGAGGATCTGCTTCTTCTCTTCCAGCCCCTGCGCGGCGTGACGGAAGTAGGAAACGATCTGGTCTATGCACTCCTCCATGCCATGGAAATCTTCGAAGGCCGGATAACGGCGGATCACCTTGTTGGAGAAGATGCGCGACAGTCGCGAGTCGACCGATGTGTCGACCAGTTCGGGCTCGCCGATCGCCATCAGCAGGCGCTCGGCGGCGCTGGCATAGGTACCTGGGTCCGCCTTGCACAGATCGAGATATTCCTGGAGGGAATACTCCTCCTGGCGGGTCGCTTCGAAACGTTGTTGGAAGTGGCTGAAAATGCTCATGACTTCACCTCGATCGATGCACGAATAGGCGCGTCATCAGGCACTCTGGGCCCGGCCGAAGTGGCGGCCAGTGGAGTTCCCCCGAACACCTAATGGTCGAAACCCTGAAATCCGTCAGCCGTTTCCCGGCTTCGTTTATTTGGATGGCCTGAACTCAAGGATAGTTCGGATTCGGCAAGATCAAGGGCGNGGAGGGNATTTAGGCGCTGCCGTTCGGCTGTTGATAGCGCCTAGCCCGCGGATGGCGGGCTATCGGGGGGAAATAAATTTTTANGCTTGTTCTTCGCCGCGCTCGACATCGGCCGGATAGGTGTGGCGCCAGAGTTCGAAGCCGCCGTCGAGGCTGTAGACGTCCGAAAAGCCCTGATTGACCAGATAGGCCGCTGCGCTCTGGCTGGAGTGGCCGTGATAGCAGGTGACGATCAGCGGCTGGTCGAGATCGGCGGCGGCAATGAAATCCGGCAGCGAGTGGTTGTCCAGATGCAGCGAGCCGCTGATGTGGCCGTTGGCATAGCTGTGCGGATCGCGGATGTCCACGATTACGGCGCCGCTGCTGCGCATGGTCTGCGCCTGTTCCGGTGGGATGCGTTTGAAGTCGGTCATGCGGGTTTCCCGTGTTCACATTCGCAGCGGTGCATTTCGCCGCTGTCGAGGTTCATCAAGGTCATGGCGTTGCCCCAGACGCAGCCAGTGTCCAGCGCGAAGACGTTCGGCTCGTCGCATTGACCCTCCAGTGCAGCCCAGTGACCAAAGATCAGTTTGACGTTGCGGGTCTTGCGATTGGCGTGGCTAAACCAAGGCGAGTAGCCGGCGGGGGCGCTGTCGGCGCCTTCCTTCGCTTCCAGATCGAGGGTGCCGTCGGCCTTGCAGAAACGCATGCGGGTGAAGTAGTTGGTGATCAGGCGCAGCCGCGGCACCCCGTGCAGCTCCTTGTTCCATTTCGCCGGTTGATTACCGTACATGCCGTCGAGGAACGGCATCAGCAGTGCGTCGTCCTGCAGTGCCTGCTCGACTTCCAAGGCGCGCTTGAGTGCCTTTTCCAGCGACCACTGCGGCGGAATGCCGGCATGCACCATCGCGGTGTGACGCGCAGCTTCGTAATGAATGAGCTTCTGCTGGCGCAGCCAGTCGATCAGGTCGGTCCGATCCGGCGCGGCCAGAATTGCTTGCAGCGTGTCGGACTTGCGCATGCGCTCTATGTTGTGAGCCACAGCCAGCAGGTGCAGGTCGTGATTGCCGAGGACGGTGATTGCGGACGACCCGAGATCGCGTACGAAGCGCAGTGCCTCGAGCGATTGCGGGCCGCGGTTGACCAGGTCGCCGGCCAGCCACAGGCAGTCTCGCGAAGGGCTGAAGTCGACGCGCTCCAACAAACAGGTCAGCGGTTCGAGGCAACCTTGCAGGTCGCCGACGGCATAGGTCGTCAATGCAATGCTCCGGGTACGGCCAGGCGGAACGGCGCAATGAGCGCATCGAAACTGTGACCATCCTCGGCCAACATCTCATAGCTGCCTTGCATGCTGCCGACACAGGTGGCCAGCAGCGTTCCGCTGGTGTAGACGTGGTGTTCGCCTGGTGCGATCAGCGGCTGCTCGCCAATGACGCCGGCACCGCGCACTTCCTGCACCTGGCCGTCGCCATCGGTGATGATCCAGTGTCGCGACAGCAGCTGCGCCGCCACCTCGCCATTGTTTTCGATGGTTACGGTGTAGGCAAAGGCATAGCGGTTTTGTTCCGGCTCCGATTGCGCGGCCAGATAGCGAGGCGTGACGCTGACGTCGATGCGGTAGCGGTTATCGTCGGACATGAGTCTGCTCGCTGTTGAAGGCAGGGTAGAGACCGAAGCCTCAGCTGCGTTCTGTCAGTTGGTCGGAAAGGCGAACGAAGGCCGCCAGATCCAGTTGTTCGGGCCGCAGGCTGCCATCCACATCCGCCGCTGCGATGGCGTCGGCGTCCAGCAGCCCCTTGAGGGTGTTGCGCAAGGTCTTGCGCCGTTGGTTGAACGCCTCGCGCACTACGCGCTCCAGTTGATGGTGATCGCGCGCTGGATGCGGCAGCGTCTCATGTGGCACCAGGCGAACGATCGCCGAATCGACCTTTGGCGCCGGGTTGAACGCACCCGGACCGACGTTGAACAGGTGCTCTACCCGGCAGTGATACTGCACCATGATCGACAGTCGGCCCCAGTCGCCGCCGCCCGGCAGCGCGGCCAGGCGTTCGACCACTTCCTTCTGCAGCATGAAATGCATGTCGCGGATCAGGTGCGCGTGGTCGAGCAGGTGAAAGATCAGCGGGGTAGAGATGTTGTAGGGCAGGTTGCCGACGATTCGCAGGCTGTTCGGCTCTGCGCTGAGGCGACCGAAGTCGAACTTCAGCGCGTCGCCCTGGTGCAGATTGAAGTTCTCGCGCCCAGCGAATTTGCCCTGCAGGATGGGGATCAGGTCGAGGTCGAGCTCGACGACATCCAGATGCGCGCCGCTGTCGAGCAGTCCTTCGGTCAATGCACCCTGGCCTGGGCCGATCTCCACCAGTCGCTCACCCGGTTTGGCATGAATCGCCCGCAGGATGCGGTGAATGACGCCAGCGTCGTGCAGGAAGTTCTGGCCAAAGCGCTTGCGTGCGCGGTGCTGATAATCGGACATCGGGGCTCCAGGGCGCAGCTTGAAGCCTGAAGCTCAAAGCTGAAAACGAATAAGGCGCGTATTTTAGCAGGCGAGGGCGACAAGAAGATCGTTCGAGCCGCGTGGGGTGCGTGCTAGCTCTGGCTGCCGACCATCTGGTAGGCCGTTTCCAGTGCGACCCGCAGGCTGCCTGTGTCGATCTTGCCGCTGCCGGCCAGATCCAGCGCGGTGCCATGATCTACCGACGTGCGAACGATCGGCAGGCCCAGGGTCACGTTGACCGCGGCACCAAAACCCTTGTACTTGAGTACCGGCAGGCCCTGGTCGTGGTACATCGCCAGCACTGCGTCGCAGAACTCGAGATTTTTTGGGGTGAACAGCGTATCGGCTGGCAGCGGGCCGATCAGATNAAGCCCCTCGTCACGCAGCCTGGTCAGCACCGGCTCGATGATCTCGATTTCTTCGCGGCCCAGATGGCCGCCCTCACCCGCATGCGGGTTCAGGCCGCAGACAAGAATACGTGGTTGGGTGATGCCGAACTTGCTGACCAGATCGTGGTGCAGGATTCGCGTAACCCGCTCCAGGCGCTCCGCGGTAATCGCCGCGGCGACATCCTTGAGCGGCAGGTGGGTGGTGACCAGCGCGACACGCAATCCGTGCGTGGCCAGCATCATGACCACCTGCTCGGTGCGGGTCAGCTCGGCGAGAAACTCGGTATGGCCTGAAAAGGGGATGCCGGCCTCATTGATCACACCCTTGTGCACCGGCGCGGTGATCATGCCGGCGAAGCTGCCGTCGAGACACCCGTTTCCAGCTCGGGTCAGCGTTTCTAGTACGTAGTGGCCGTTGCGCGCGTCGAGCTGGCCCGCGATCACCGGTGCATCCAAGGGAGTATCCCAGACATACAGGCAGTTGGCCGGCGCCGGTTGGCTTGGCCAGCCATGTGGCCCGACTTCCCGCAGCTCAATCGTCAGCCCCAGTTGCGAGGCGCGCTCTGCCAGCAGCGAACAACTGGCGATGGCTACCAGGATCTGAGGCTGGGCCTCGCGCGCCAGCAGCAGGCACAAGTCCGGGCCGATGCCGGCCGGTTCGCCGGGGGTGAGAACGAAGGGGCGGGGAGCGGTCATCAGGCTTCTCTCTGCATGGCGTGTGGCGTTCAACCGCCTGAAATGAAAACGGGGTGGCGACCCTTCGGCCATCACCCCGCATTCCTGTTGCTTGTAGGTACAGCGTGAAGATTAGAGCTTGATCTCGACGTAGGCTTCGTCGCGGATCTGGCGTAACCACGCCTGCAGCTCTTCGTCGTACTTGCGGTTGCGCAGCAGGCTCAGCGCCTGTTGCTCGCGGAACTGCTCACTGGCATCGGTCGCACGGCGGCCGAGCACCTCGAGGACGTGCCAGCCGTAGGGCGACTTGAACACCGGGGACAGTTCGCCGCTTGCCGTATTGGCCATGACTTCGCGGAACTCAGGCACCAGAGAGGCCGGGTCGATCCAGTTCAGGTCGCCGCCGTTGAGCGCCGAACCAGGGTCTTCGGAAAAGCTCTTGGCCAGCTCGGCGAAGTCTTCGCCAGCGCTGATGCGATCACGCAGGCGTTGCACCAGCAGGCGGGCCTCTTCTTCGCTACGGATTGCGCTGGGCTTGATCAGGATGTGGCGGACATGCACTTCGTCGCGCACCTGTGTTTCGCCTCCGCGCTTCTCCAGCAGCTTTACCATGATGAAGCCTGGCGGCGTGCGGACCGGTTCGGTGACCTCGCCAACCGACAGCTCGCGCACGGCAGTATCGAAGGGCGGTGGCAGCTGAGCCGCTTTGCGCCAGCCCATGTCGCCGCCTTCCAACGCGTTCTCGCTACCGGAGCGCGCGACGGCCAGGCGAGAGAAGTCTGCGCCCTGCTGAAGCTGCTGGTAGGTATCCATGGCAGCGCGTTCGGCGGCCTGGATGGTTGCGGAATCGGCAGCTTCTGGTACCGGGATGAGGATATTGGCCAGGTGGTATTCCTCGGACAATTGCAGCTTGCCGAGGTCGGAGGCCAGGAAGTTCTGCACTTCCTGGTTGGACACCTGAATGCGTTCCGCCACTCGACGCTGACGCACGCGGCTGATGACCATCTCGCGACGGATCTGCTCGCGGGCCGTTTCCAGGCTCAGGCCGTCGCGCACCAGAGCTTCACGAAACTGCTCCGGCGACATGTTGTTGCGCTGGGCAATGGTGCCCATGGCCTGATTGAGTTCTTCATCGGAAATGCGTATGCCGGAGCGCTCACCGATCTGCAGCTGCAGGTTCTCGGTGATCAGGCGCTCCAGCACCTGCTGTTGCAGGACGTCCATGGGCGGCACATCGGCGCCGCGCTTGTCGATGGTCTGCTGAACTTCGCGAATACGCTGTTCGAGCTGGCTTTGCATGATGACGTCGTTATCGACGATAGCCACCACGCGGTCGAGGGGTTGAACCTGGGCGAGGGCTGCAGGCGCGAGGCTCGCGCCGCTCAGCAGCAGAGCGCCGAGCGCGAGCGGGCGCAGTACTTCAGAAAGCTTGATCTTCACGTTCACGGTAGCCTTGGATGCCTTCGTCGAGGAAAGTTTCGGTCGCATTGCCGACTACGCCGCCGAGCCCTTTGAGCACGATCTGCAGGAAGATGCCGTTATCCGGCTCGTCGTTGCGATCAGGGTTGAGGCTGGTCTCGTCGTAGTCGATCCAGTAGCGATTGATCAGGCGCAGTTTCCAGCAGCAGCTGTCGTACTCGAAGCCACCGAAGGCTTCCAGAGTACGGCTGCGGCTGTAGTCGTGCTGCCAGCGGGCGATGACGCTCCATTGCGGGACGATCGGCCAGATGACGGAGAAGTCATGCTGGTTGATCTTGTAATAGTCCTTGATGTATTCCGGCGTGCCGGGGGTGCCGTAATCGCCACCATAGGTCCACTCGCCAGTTGCCTGGTCGAAACGCATGGTGTCGTTGCGATAGCGATAGCCGACGTTGACGATCTTGCCGGGATTGTCCGCTGGCTGGTAATGCCACATGGCACTGCCGGAGCGGGTGCTGTGGCTATCCGGATCCCAGTTGAAGGTCGAGGTGAAGCGCCAGTCGCGGTTGTAGCGATACATGTATTCCAGCGCATACGGCGATACGTCGGAGGTGGCGTTGGAGCGGGTGCGGTAGTCGATACCGCGCAGCTGCACCTTGCGATCCTCGAAGTAGAACGCCTGGCCGATGCTCAGGCGCTGGCGCTCGAAGCCGTTGGGCTCGACCCAGCGACTGGTAACACCAAGCGACACCTGGTTGGCATCGCCGATACGGTCCTTGCCGGAGAAGCGGTTCTCGCGCCACAGCGAGGAGTAGCTGAAGCTGCTTTCGCCGGTATCGAAGAGCGGAATGTCGTCCTGATCCTCCTCCGGAACATAGAGATAGAACAGGCGCGGTTCCAGNGTCTGGCGATAGTCCTTGCCGAACCATTGGGTGTCGCGGTCGAAGTACAGTCCGCTGTCCACGCTGAAGATCGGCACACTGCGATTCTGGCTGCTGTCGAACGATTCGTAGTTGGCCAGTGTGCTCTGGCCACGGTCATCCAGATCCAGGTCGTACTGCGTATAGGCATATTTCAGCGAGGGCTTGAGGAAGCCCCACGACCAGTTCAGCGGCAGGCTGACGCCCGGCTCGAGATGTATGCGCTCGCCCTCGGCGCGCGTCAGGCCACGCAGGCGATCGTCGTACCACTGCTCTGGGTTGCCGTCTTCGTTGATGAAGTTGCCGTCGCGCAGGCTGCGCTGGAAGCTGACGAACTCGGTCTTGTAGGCGAAGTTCAGACCGCCTGGCTGGAACGGCAGGCGTCCATCCAGGGTTAGCTGCGGCAGTCGCTCATACGGGGTGATGTCGGCGACGGTGGCGCGCTCATAGGCGTGCATGTTGAGGCGTGCGGTATAGGTATTGCCGCGGTAGGTAAGCGTACCGCGCTGATCGAGGTGATCCGGCTGATCGATATCCAGATTGGTGTCCAGATCCTGGAAGTAGTACGGATCGCTGAGATCGGTGTAGTCCACTTCGGCGAGCCAGCGCGAGTCCAGCCCGGTACGGTTCTGCCAGCTGTACATCCAGCGCTGGTCTTCGTACTCGGACTGCAGTTCGCGGTCGTCGTTGCTGTCGTCCAGGTAAGCCGCGCCGAACTGGCCCTCGCTGCTGCGGGTCAGGTAGCGGAACTCGCCTTCCATCAGCAGGCCGCGGTCGGTCATCAGGTGCGGATACAGNGTCGCGTCGAAGTTCGGCGCCAGGTTGAAGTAATAGGGCGTCTGCAGCGAGAGGCCGGTATCGCTGGACGAGCCGATGCTCGGCGCGAGAAAGCCCGACTGGCGACGGTCGTCGATGGGGAAATGGATGTAGGGGGTGTAGAACACCGGGACATCCTTGACCCGCAGCGTGACGTTGGTGGCCGAGCCGAAGCCCGTGGCCGGGTTCAGCGTGACGTTGTTGCCTTGCAGGTGCCAGCTGTTTTCGCCGGGCTCGCAGCTGGTGTAGGTACCGTCCTTGAGGCGAATGATCGCGGTTTCTTCACGCTTGGCGTATTGCGCGCTGCCACGCACCTTGCCGGAATGCACGACGTACTCGGCGTTTTCCACCTTGGCTTCGCCGCTGTCGAGGAAGATCTCGGCGCGATCGCCGACCAGCAATGCATCGCGGTCGCGGAAGCGCACATTGCCGGTCAGCTCGCCGCGATTTTCCAGCTGGTGCAGGCTGGCTTCGTCCGCCTCGACCTGAATGCTGCCCTGACGCAGCAACACGTCACCGGCGAGGGTGGCGACTTCCTGTTCCTGCTCGTAGCGAGTGGCTTTGGCCGACACATAGGTCGGCGCTTCGCTCATCGGGGTGGTGTCGAACTTGCCGGGACGGTCCGGCTCGACATAGGTGCCGGCGCAATAAGGACCGGTTTCGGCGAGCTGAGCCGGGGTCAGCTGCTCGCGCGGAACCCAGTCGAGATGGCTGTAATCGGAGCTGCGAGAGGCGAGGGCGCGGCCCTTGCTTTCGGTGACCAGCTTGGTCGTCGCCGTTGGCGCTTGCACCTTGCTGCTCGTCGATTTGGCGGTGCTCGATGTGCTCACGGCGCTGCCGCTGTGTACCGGGCGCGGTGGCAGGGTCTGACTGGCTTCGTTGGACGCACAGTTCCAGCCGCCGGAAGCGTCGGGCTGGCAGGCGAACTGCTCGGCTGCGAAGGCAAAAGGTACAGCTACCGGTTGCAATGCAAGCAGACCGCCAGTAACCAATA
>JGI25319J35699_1001031_pt1 | contig 12188 bp, 9 predicted proteins | sample AutmiccommuBRH17_FD_35699 | JGI IMG/M metagenome (IMG submission 35699) | reverse complement strand
CCACAACCGCCCCGGCGGGCCGCCGATCTCGTGGCTTGCCGCGATCATCCAGGCGGCGACGACGACGAAGGCGGGCTTGAGAAACTCCGAAGGCTGCACGCTGGCGAACCCGAGGCTGTACCAGCGCACCGCCCCCTTGCCGAAATCCGTGCCGAAGGCCGGCAGCAGCATCAGCGCCAGAAGTGCTGCGAAAAACCCCAGCACCGCCAGCCGGCGCACGGTATCGGGGCGCTGCATGGAGACAAGCGCCATGGTGACAAGCGCAAGCCCGCCAAAGAACATCTGCCGCTGAACGTAGTGGAAGGGGGGAAACCCGTTCTTCTCCGCCAGCGGCACCGAGGCCGCCAGCCCCAGAAGAATGCCGATGCCAAAGAGAATGAGCACCGAGAAGAACGACCACTTGTCGATCGTGCGCCACCACCGGGGGAGAACGGGCTCTGCGTCCCGCAGGGGCACCGCCCCATAGACCATTTCCGTCATCTGCCTGCCGCCTCGTCAAGGTTCGCCCCTTTGCGGGGTCTCGGGCCGTAGTCTAGCCGCATTTCGAGCGTTGCGCCAGAACCACCTGCCCATAGGCGGCATTTCGCGTCAGAGGCTGCGCCAAGGCCGCACGCCGGGCGCGGGACAATTCCACCGCACGGCCGACACAGGGGTTGAGGTCGCGCGCGAGCGGCGCGATGATCGCGGCACATATCAGAGGGATGGGCCGGGGATGGGCTGCGGACGCCGCAAGGCAACCTCGCCTGGAAAGCTCGAAAAGGGAGAGTGACATGTTCAACGCGCTGATCGTCGAGAAGGACGAGGAGAGCGGCAAGACATCCGCTTCGGTGCAGCGGATTTCGGTCGATGACCTGCCCGAGGCGGAGGTGCTCGTCGCGGTCGAGCATTCGACGGTGAATTACAAGGACGGGCTGTGCATCGGGCCGGGCGGGGGCCTTGTGCGCAAGTATCCCCATGTGCCGGGGATCGACTTTGCCGGCACGGTCGAGGAAAGCACGGATGCCCGCTACCGCCCCGGCGACAAGGTGGTGCTGACCGGCTGGCGCGTCGGCGAGGCGCATTGGGGCGGTTATGCACAAAAGGCGCGCGTCAAGGCCGACTGGCTGGTGCCGCTGCCCGAGGGGCTCGACACGCGCGCGGCCATGGCCGTGGGCACGGCCGGCCTTACCGCCATGCTGGCGGTGATGGCGCTGGAGGATCACGGGCTGGCACCGGGGCACGGGCCGGTGCTGGTGACGGGGGCGGCGGGCGGCGTCGGCAGCGTGGCGACCGCGATCCTCTCCAATCTCGGGCACGAGGTGGCGGGCGTCACCGGCCGCCCCGAGACCGCCGATTACCTGCACGCGCTCGGGGCCAGCCGCATCGTGCCGCGCGAGGCGCTCAACGAGACGGTGAAACGCCCGCTGGAGAGCGAGACCTGGACGGGCTGTGTCGATGCCGTGGGCGGCACGATGCTGGCGCGCGTGCTGGGGCAGATGAAATACGGCGCCTCGGTGGCCGCCGTGGGGCTGGCGGGGGGCACAGACCTGCCCGCGACGGTCATCCCGTTCCTGTTGCGCAGCGTCAACCTGCTGGGCATCGACAGCGTGATGCAGCCCTATGAGAACCGCCGCCGCGCCTGGGGCCGGATCGCGCGCGACCTGCCCATGGACAAGCTGGAGGCGATGATCGTGCCAGCGACGCTTGGCGATCTGCCCCGGCTCGGCGCGGAGATCCTCAAGGGCCGGGTGCGCGGTCGTGTGGTGGTGGATGTGAATGGATGACCTCACGATCCGGCTGGCGCGCGCGACCGATTTCGACGCGCTCTGGCCGATCCTGCGCGCGGTGATTCGCGCGGGAGACACCTATGCGTTCGACCAGAGCCTCAGCGCCGAGGCGGTGCGCGCCCTCTGGATGGAGACGCCGCGCGCCACCTTTGTGGCCGAGGCGGGGGGCGCGGTGCCGGGCACCTATTACATCAAGACCAACCAGGCGGGCGGCGGCGCGCATGTCTGCAACGCAGGCTTCATGGTGGCCGCGGCCGCGCGCGGGCACGGGGTGGCGCGCGCCATGTGCGAGCACGCGCAGATGCAGGCGCGCGCCATGGGCTATCTTGCGATGCAGTTCAATTTCGTCGTCAGCACCAATGAGGGGGCGGTCGCGCTCTGGCAGAGCCTCGGGTTTTCGACCGTGGGCCGCCTGCCGCGCGCCTTTCGACACCCGAGGGCCGGGCTGGTGGATGCGCTGGTGATGTATAAGTGGCTGGGCGCGGATTGATCCGCCGCGCCACGAGTGGACTTTGCCGCGCAAGGCACGATAAGTGAGGCGTCCGCGCAGAGGCACAACCGGCTTTTGCGACGGTCGCCGGGTTTGGAGGTCGATACGATGTCCGGGATGAAGATCGCAGTGGCCGGGCTTGGTTATGTCGGGCTGTCCAACGCGGTGCTTCTGGCGCTGCACAACCGGGTCCATGCCCTCGATATAGATGCTGGCCGGGTCGCGATGGTGAACGCGCGCCAATGCCCGATCGTCGATGCCGATCTCGGGACCTATCTGGCCGAGCGACCGCTGGACCTGGTGGCCACGACCGATCCCGCGCAGGCTTTTGCGGGGGCGGATTTCATCCTCGTGGCAACGCCCACCAATTACGACCCCGAGACCAACGTGTTCGACACATCGAGCGTCGAAAGCGTGATCGAGACCGCAATCGCGCTGAACCCCAAGGCGACCATCGTCATCAAGTCCACCGTCCCGGTCGGATACACGCGCGCGCTGACCGAAAGGTTGCCGGGCGCGCATATCATGTTCTGCCCCGAATTCCTGCGCGAGGGGCGCGCGCTCCACGACAATCTGTATCCCAGCCGGATCGTCGTCGGTGAACGCTCCGAACGGGCGCGCGTCTTTGCCGATCTGCTCCGCGAGGGGGCGATCACGACCGATATGCCGGTTATCTTCACCGATCCTTGCGAGGCGGAGGCGATCAAGCTTTTCGCGAATACCTATCTTGCGATGCGGGTCGCCTATTTCAACGAACTGGACAGCTACGCCCTGAGCCGCGACCTCGATACGCGCCAGATCATCGAGGGGATCGGGCACGACCCCCGCATCGGGCTGCATTACAACAACCCGTCCTTCGGCTATGGCGGGTATTGCCTGCCCAAGGATACCAAGCAGTTGCTCGCCAATTATTCGGATGTGCCGCAGAATCTCATCCAGGCGATCGTCGAGGCCAACCGGACGCGCAAGGACTTCATCGCCGAGCAGGTCTTGCGGCGCGCGCCCCGATGCGTCGGCATCCATCGCCTGGTGATGAAACAGGGTTCGGACAATTTTCGCCAGAGTTCGATCCAGGGCGTGATGAAACGAATCAAGGCCAAGGGGATCGAGGTGATCGTCTATGAGCCGGCGCTGAACGAGGCGACATTCTTTGGTTCGGCGGTGCTGCATGATCTCGCCGACTTCAAGCGCCGGAGCGATGTCATCCTTGCCAATCGCACAACCGCCGATCTCGCCGATGTGGCGCAAAAGGTCTTTACCCGCGATCTGTTCGGAGCCGACTGACGCGATTGATCCTTTGCGACTGCGGGCAACCATCGCAATGCGGCCGGGCGGCTTGCGGGGGGCGCGATCCGTCCTTGCCGGGTGCAATCCGGAACCGATTCCCGGACCGCCCGACCGCGACGCCCCCTCCCCGATCGCGCCGGCGGCCTATTCAGCCGCGACCCGGCGCGCGGCGAGGATCTCCTTGAGATAGCGCCCGGTATGGCTGCGCGGTTCGTTGGCCACCTCTTCGGGCGCGCCCGCGGCCACGATCTCGCCGCCGCCATCGCCGCCCTCGGGGCCGATGTCGATGATATGGTCGGCGGTCTTTATCACGTCGAGATTATGCTCGATCACCACCACGGAATTACCCTGATCGACCAGTTCGTGCAGCACTTCCAGCAGCTTCTTGACATCCTCGAAATGCAGCCCCGTGGTTGGCTCGTCGAGGATATAGAGCGTGCGGCCCGTGGAGCGTTTCGACAGCTCCTTTGACAGCTTCACCCGTTGCGCCTCGCCGCCCGAGAGCGTGGTCGCCTGCTGGCCCACCTTGATATAGCCCAGCCCGACCCGCATCAGCGCATCCATCTTTTCACGGATCGCCGGAACTGCCTTGAAAAACTCCTGTGCTTCTTCAACCGTCATGTCAAGAACGTCCGCTATGCTCTTGCCNTTGAAACGTATTTCCAGAGTCTCNCGATTGTATCGCGCGCCCTTGCAGGTCTCGCATTCGACATAGACATCGGGCAGAAAATGCATCTCGATCTTGATGACGCCATCGCCCTGGCACGCCTCGCAGCGCCCGCCCTTGACGTTGAAGCTGAAGCGCCCCGGCTTGTAGCCGCGCGCCCTGGCCTCCGGCAGGCCCGCGAACCAGTCGCGGATCGGTGTGAAGGCCCCTGTGTAAGTGGCTGGATTCGAACGAGGAGTCCGCCCGATCGGGCGCTGGTCGATGTCGATCACCTTGTCGAGATGCTCCAGCCCCTTGATGGTCTCGCAGGGCGCGGGCGTCTGGCGCGCGCCGTTGAGGCGCATGGAGGCCGTCTTGAACAGCGTCTCGATGGTCAGCGTCGATTTGCCGCCGCCCGAAACCCCCGTCACGCAGACGAATTTACCAAGCGGAAACTCGGCGGTGACGTTCTTGAGGTTGTTGCCGGTGGCCTTGACCACGATCAGTTTCTTCTTGTTGCCCTTCCGTCGCCCGGCCGGAACGGGAATCTCGCGCGCCCCCGACAGGTATTGCCCGGTGAGCGAGGCGGGATCGGCGGCCACCGCCTCGGGCGTGCCATGGCTTACGACGCGGCCGCCATGCACCCCCGCGCCGGGGCCGATGTCAAAGACGTAATCAGCGGTGCGGATCGCCTCTTCGTCGTGCTCGACCACGATCACGGTATTGCCCTGATCGCGCAGGTTGCGCAGCGTCTGCAACAGCCGCCCGTTATCGCGCTGGTGCAGGCCGATGGACGGCTCGTCCAGCACATAGAGCACCCCGGTGAGGCCCGAGCCGATCTGGCTCGCCAGCCGGATGCGCTGGCTCTCGCCGCCCGAAAGCGTGCCGGCGTTTCGGCTGAGCGTCAGATAGTCGAGCCCCACATTGACCAGGAACCCCAGCCGCTCGCGGATTTCCTTGAGGATGGGGCGGGCGATCTCGGTCTTCTGCTTGCCAAGATGCTCCGGCACGGTCGCGCACCAGTCATGCGCCTCGCGAATCGACATCTGCACCGCCTGGCCGATATGCAGATCCGCGATGCGCACCGCCAGCGCCTCGGGGCGCAGCCGGTAGCCGTTGCAGGTGCCGCAGGGGCGGTTGTTCTGGTAGCGCTCGAATTCCTCGCGGATCCACGCGCTGTCGGTCTCGCGATAGCGCCGCGCCATGTTGGGGATCACCCCCTCGAACGTGCGCGAAACCTGATAGACGCGGCCGCCCTCGTCATAGCGGAACGTGATCTCCTCCTCGCCAGAGCCATGCAGCAACACCTGCCTGACATGGGCGGGAAGGTCCTTCCACGGGGTTGCCTTGTCGAACTGGTAATGCTCGGCGAGCGAATTGATGGTCTGGGTAAAATAGGGCGACTTGCCCTTGCGCCAGGGCGCGATGGCCCCGTCGGCAAGGCGCAGCGCCGCATCGGGCACGACCAGATTTTCATCAAAGAACAGCTCGACCCCCAATCCGCCGCAATCGGGACAGGCGCCGAACGGCGCGTTGAACGAAAACAGCCGTGGCTCGATCTCGGGGATGGTGAAGCCACTGACCGGACAAGCGAAATTCTCACTGAACGTGATCCGCTCCGGCGCGCCCTCCTTCGGTGCGGTCTCCAGGATGGCGATGCCCTGCGCCAGGTCGAGCGCGGTGCGGAAACTGTCCGCCAGCCGCGTCTCCAGCCCCTCTTTGACCACCAGACGATCAACCACCACGTCGATGTCATGGCGGAACTTCTTGTCGAGCACGGGCGGCTCATCGAGGTCGTAAAACACGCCATCGACCTTGACACGCTGGAACCCCTGCTTGCGCAGCTCGATGAATTCCTTGCGGTATTCGCCTTTTCGGTCGCGCAGGACGGGGGCGAGCAGATAGGCGCGGGTGCCCTCCTCCATCGCCATCACCCGGTCCACCATGTCCTGCACCTGTTGTGCCTCGATGGGCAGGCCGGTGGCCGGCGAATAGGGCGTCCCGGCGCGGGCGAAGAGCAGGCGCAGGTAGTCGTAGATCTCTGTCACCGTGCCGACGGTCGAGCGGGGGTTCTTCGATGTGGTCTTCTGCTCGATGGAAATCGCGGGTGATAGCCCGCTGATATGATCCACGTCGGGCTTTCGCATTATGTCAAGGAACTGGCGGGCATAGGCCGACAGGCTCTCGACATAGCGGCGCTGTCCCTCGGCATAGATCGTATCAAAGGCGAGGCTGGACTTGCCCGAACCGGAAAGCCCGGTAATCACAACCAGCTTGTCGCGCGGAATGTCCACGTCGATGTTCTTGAGGTTGTGTTCGCGCGCACCGCGCACGGAGATTGTCCTGAGTTCGGCCATGAGCGCCCCCTTGCCACCCGTCATGACATAGAGGAGCGCGGCGAGTCGTCCAAGCCCAATTTATGAACACAAGGTGAACACGCGGCGCGCGCGGCTATCGCGCGCCAACTTGCCCGATTGCCGCCGCGCCGCGCCGCCCCCGGCCTTGACTTTGGCGCGCAGCCCATGTGTATCGGCGCGGACCCGACACGCAACATATCAGCGGCCCAGCCGGCCCCGGAGACCAAACATGCACCCATTTCGCAGCCATACCTGCGCCGATCTGAGACTGCCCCATGTCGGAGAGACCGTCCGCCTTGCCGGCTGGGTCCACCGCATCCGCGATCACGGCGGGGTGCTCTTCATCGACCTGCGCGATCACTATGGCGTGACGCAGGTGCTGTGCGACCCCGACAGCCCGGCCTTTGCCGCCGTCGAGGCACTGCGCGCCGAATACTGCATCCGCATCGACGGCAAGGTGAAGGCGCGCGACGCAAGCCTGGTGAACCCCCGGATCCCCACCGGCGAGATAGAGGTCTATATCCGCGACATGGAGGTGCTTGGCGCGGCGGGGGAATTGCCGCTCCAGGTCTTTGGCGATCAGGAATATCCCGAGGAGACGCGCCTGCGCTATCGCTATCTCGACCTGCGCCGCGAGGGGATGCAGCGCAACATGGCGCTGCGCTCGGACGTGGTGGCCTCCATCCGGCGGCGGATGTGGGACAAGGGATTCCGAGAGTTCCAGACGCCGATCATCACCGCGAGCAGCCCCGAGGGCGCGCGCGATTTCCTCGTGCCCTCGCGCCTGCATCCGGGCAAGTTCTACGCCCTGCCGCAGGCCCCGCAGCAGTTCAAGCAGCTCATCATGGTCTCGGGCTTTGACAAGTATTTCCAGATCGCACCGTGCTTTCGCGACGAGGATCCGCGCGCCGACCGCTCGCCCACCGATTTCTACCAGCTTGACATGGAAATGAGCTTTGTCACGCAACAGGACGTGTTCGACACGATCCAGCCGGTCATTCGGGGCGTGTTCGAGGAGTTCGGCGCGGGCGCGCGCGTCGATACCGACTGGCCGCAGATCAGCTATCGCGACGCGGCGCTGTGGTATGGCACCGACAAGCCCGACCTGCGCAACCCGATCAAGATGCAGGACGTGAGCGGGCATTTCCGCGGCAGCGGGTTTGCCATCTTTGCGAAATTGCTGGAGCAGGAGGGCACCGAAGTGCGCGCCATCCCCGCGCCCAGGGGCGGCAGCCGCAAGTTCTGCGACCGGATGAACGCATTCGCGCAGAAAGAGGGCCTGCCGGGGATGGGGTATATCTTCTGGCGCGAGGCCGAGGGCGCGATGGAGGCCGCAGGCCCGCTGGCCAAGAATATCGGTCCCGAGCGGACCGAGGCGATCCGCCGGCAGCTTGGCCTTGGCGTGGGCGATGCGGCCTTCTTTCTTGGTGGCAAGCCACAGGCGTTCGAGCGGGTCGCGGCCCGCGCGCGCGACGTGATCGGCGAGGAGTTGGGGCTGACCGAACAGGACCGCTTTGCCTTTGCCTGGATCGTCGATTTCCCGATGTATGAAAAGGACGAGGAGACAGGCCGCGTCGATTTCTCGCACAATCCCTTCTCGATGCCCCAGGGCGGGCGCGAGGCGCTCGACGGCGATCCGCTCACGGTGCTGGGCTATCAGTATGACCTTGCCTGCAACGGCTTCGAGATCCTCTCGGGCGCAATCCGCAATCACCGCCCCGAGATCATGTTCAAGGCGTTCGAGCTGGCGGGCTATGACGAGGCGGAGGTGCGCAGGCGCTTCGGCGGCATGGTCAGCGCGTTCCAGTATGGCGCGCCGCCGCACGGCGGCTGTGCAGCGGGGATCGACCGGATCGTGATGCTGCTTGCGGGCACGTCGAATATCCGCGAGGTGATCATGTTCCCGATGAACCAGCGCGCCGAGGATCTGATGATGAACGCGCCTTCCGATCCGACGCCCGAGCAGCTGATGGAACTGGGCCTGCGCATCCTGCCCCGCGAGTGACCGCCCGAGACAACCCGCCGGCAACGGGCGCCGGCGCTCATGTCGCCGGGCGCGGCCGGAGCGTCAGAACGCGTTGGAGAAGGCGCCGACGATCTGTGTCAGATCCTCGCGCGGCAGGGCGCGCTTGTCCAGCACGAATTTCGCCATGCGCCCGCGTGTCTCGACCGGCCGGGCAAAACGTTCCACCGCGTGATAGCGGCGCCGGTCGGCGTAATCGTCAAACAGCACCACCGTCCTTTTCGTGCAGCGCAGCATGACGGCATAGAAACACGCCTCGCGAAACCGGCCGTCGATCAGCACCGTGTCGGGGGCCACGAAATCGGGCCGGTCCCAGACCTCGAGCGGATAGCGGTGATAGCGGCGATAGCCCGCGTGATCCACCGGACGGCCCCATTTGCCGGTCTTGCCGATCGAGGTATGATGCAGACGCACCCCGGCACCGGTCCCGGCCTGATCGAGCCAGGCTTGCAGGTTCTGCGTCCATCGCTTGTCGCTCTCGACCGAGAACACCGTCTTGCCCGCCATTTCCGAGGCCAGCACCGTCGAGCCGCCGCTGCCATATTCAAGGATGACCCGCGCCTGCGCATAGGTCTCGCGCACCAGTTCCGCCACCTCGGGCGAAAACGTCAGCGCCGGCCGCTCCATCGCTACTTGATCCATCTGCGCTCCTTTCTCAGACCTTGCCCAGCCAACGCTCCGGCATGGCAAGCGCCGGGCGTCCGGGGTTGTGCCGCCGGTCGAGAGGGTGCGGCAGCGCGCGCACGGGCCGCAGCCCAAAAGCCCGGTCGCGGCGCAAAAGCGTGGCCTCGACCACGCGCGGGATCGCCTGCCCGTCGATCTCGACACTGCCCGCGACGTTGTTGGGGTGCAGGTGCACCGTCACGAAATCCGCCCGCAGCTTGTCCACCGCCGCAAGCGCGCGGGCAAGGAAGCGCGGCTTGCTCAGCACCGAGGGCAGGTGGTGCCATTCGATCACGATCATGCGGAACCGCCGCAAGAGCGCAATCGGTGCTGCGGCCAGCGTGGCATATTCCGCCCCCTCGATATCCATCTGCAACAACAGGTCGGCGGCGGGGTCCGGGTCGGTCTCTGCCACCCATGAGGCCAGCGTCATGAATTGCCCCTCATCCCTGTCGCCCAGAAATTTCGGCACGAACCGCGCCCCCGGCACATCGAGCGGCGGATGCGTGACCGAGGCATCGGCCATGAAGGACGGGATCCCGCGCTTGGCCATGTCCATCTCGAAGCTCGCCTGTTGCGATACGCCCGGCGAATAGCACGCCGCGATCGCGCGCAGATCGTCGGGCACCAGATAGCCGCCATCGCCGAAGTCGCCCAGGCGGATGAGCGGCGTGTCGGTCTCGTACGGCGTCAGGAAGGCGTCGATCATGGCCGCCGCTTGCGCGTCGATCACCGGGCGGGGCGTGGTCCTGGTCGCGGTCATGGCTCTGCTCTGCGTTCGGGGGCCGGTTATTGCAACGCTTCTAGCACGCCCGGGCCCGGCATGGGCAGAGGGTTTTTGCCCCGCGGCCAAAGACGCGCGCCGCCGAGCCCCGTGCGCGGGCTTGACCTCGCGCGGCCGAGCGCGCATGTGAGCCATGTCCCTGCCCGAGAGGAGCCCGCCATGAGCCTCGATCGTTCCATCAAGATCGCCCCTTCCATCCTGTCCGCCGATTTCGCCGATTTCGGGGCCGAGATCCGCGCGATCGAGGCCCAGGGCGCGGATTGGGTCCATGTCGATGTGATGGACGGGCATTTCGTGCCCAACCTGACCTTTGGCCCGCCCGCCGTCACCGCCTTTCGCCGCCATGTGACGACGGTGATGGATGTGCATCTGATGATTTCGCCGGTCGATCCCTATATCGACGCCTTTGCACGGGCGGGCGCCGACATCCTCACCGCGCATCTGGAGGCCGGGCCGCATATCCACCGCACGCTCCAGGCCATTCGCGGCGCGGGGTGCAAGGCGGGGCTGGCGCTCAATCCCGGCACCGGGCTCGACGCGGTCGGACACCTTCTGGACATGGTGGACCTCGTCTGCGTGATGACGGTCAATCCCGGTTTCGGCGGGCAGAAATTCATCCACGGCCAGATCGCCAAGGTAAGGCAGCTTCGCGCGATGATCGGCGACCGGCCCATCCATATCGAGATCGACGGCGGCATCACGCCCGAGACCGCCCCGCTCATGGCCGCCGCGGGGGCGGATGTGCTGGTGGCGGGCTCGGCGGTGTTCAGGGGGGGCAGCGTGGATAACCCGGCCGCCTACGGGGAAAATATCCGGGCGATCCGCATGGCGGCAGAGGCCGCGACCGGCGCCATGGCGTAACCCGAGCCACGCGCCGCGCCGTCGTTCCCGACCTCGACGGCGCGCTCATCCTCGGCGCGCGCGACATTCACGCCGCCGCGTCGCTGCCCTGCCCCCCTGCCCCGGCAGCCGAAACCCCGGGTTCAGGCCGCGCCGTCATCGCCGCTCATTGCGCGTTGAGATCGCGCGCGAGGCCCGCTACGGGGGTTTCGCGCGCGATCAGGCCGGCGTCGCGCAGGAACCTTTCGAAGCGCCGGTAACGGCCATGATCGAGCGCGGCAGGCCGGGTGGCAAAGCGCGGATAGGTATCGGCCCAGGCCATCTCGTTGAGGCGGTCGCGCAATTCCGCCGAGGTGGCGGCGAAGATCTCCCACGCCTTTTCGGGGTGGTTCATGATGTATTGCACCGCGCGCTCGGTGGCATGCAGGAAGCGGCGGATCTTGTCTGCGTCCATCCGCTCGGGATTGGCCACATAGATGAGTTCGTCATAGGCGGGCACGCCCTCCTCCTCGACGAAGAAACACCGCCCCGGCACGCCCTCGATCTCCATCTGGTTCAGCTCGAAATTGCGAAACGCCCCGATCACCGCATCGACCTGGCCAGACATGAGCGCGGGCGAGAGCGACCAGTTGACGCTGACCAGTTCGATATCATCGAGGCCGAGGCCGTGCTGCCCGAGAATGGCCGAGAGCAGCGCCTCCTCGACCCCCGCCACGGAAAACCCGATCTTGCGGCCCCTCAGATCGGCGGTGGACCTGATCGGGCCGGCCTCAAGCACCAGCAGGCAGTTGAGCGGCGTGGCGATGAGCGTGCCGACGCGGATCAGCGGCATCCCCTGCGCGACCTGAAGGTGAAGCTGCGGCTGATAGGACACCGCCAGATCGACGCGCCCGGCGGCGGCCATCTTGGGCGGGTCGGAGGGATCGGCGGGCGCGATCACCTCGACCTCAAGCCCGGCCTCCCTGAAATACCCCAGTTCCTGCGCCACGATGACGGGGCCGTGATCGGGGTTCACGAACCAGTCGAGCATCACGGTCATCTTGTCCTGCGCAAGGGCCGGGGCGGCGATGAGGGAAAGGATAAGGGCCAGGCATTTCATTCGGGTGTCTCCTGTTGGTCGTCGCCAAGGGCGATCAGGGCAATCTCTCCGTGCCAATGCGCGGCAAGCCGCGTCGCGGCCTGCCACGACCGCAGCCCCGAGCGGCAGGCGAGCACGGCGCGCCGCGCCTCGGGGCGCAGGCTGTCGAATTCGGGCACGGCATGGCGGGCGGCGCGCGGCAAGGCGGGGCCGGGTTCGCCCACGGCGCGCAGATCGGCGAGCCAGTCGCCGGG
>JGI25319J35699_1001026_pt1 | contig 12203 bp, 8 predicted proteins | sample AutmiccommuBRH17_FD_35699 | JGI IMG/M metagenome (IMG submission 35699) | reverse complement strand
ACGACAATCCCAACGTCAGGTTGCAATCCCAACGTCAGGTCGCCCGCCGTGGCGTCCTGATCAGATCCGGGCCTTTCCGAAGGTCGGCGCGCTTACACCACCCGATGGGACACTATCCAGACGGCCCGCAGATACCCCCAGCCGTCGCGGAGCATGCGACGTTACTTGACCGATTTGCCCGCAATCACGGTGGCGTTCTTGTCGCGGTTGGAATTCGCGGTGGCGAGCACCTTGGGTTTTTCCTTCTTGGGCTTCTTGGCCTCGCGGTTGTTCTGGCTTTTTCCTTTGGACATGGGAGCGTCTCCTGAAAGATCCCGGTCAGGCGGGGTGCCGGGCCGGGCCGTGCTCAGGGGATCAGGGGGCCTGACAGGGTCAGGGCGATGAGCCCTCGGGCGCAGCAGGCACGGCGCGGGGCCGGTGCTGCATTGGGGAAGATAAGCCTGCCGAGGCGTGGCGGCAAGGGGCGTGATCGGGCCATTCGTCCGCGCCCGTCATCCCCGCATGACACACCTCCAGAACCTGCCTCACATCAATGATAGCAAATTTAGTTTCGGGTGACTGGCCAACCGCATGGCGCGCACCGCCTGCGCGCTGATGAAGAACAAGACGGAATTCCGGGCGGCGCAAGCGGCCTGACCAAGACAGGGGTATACCCCGCGAGTGGTTTCTCGTACCGTTGTTCATGATCGACAAGGCAGTCGAGAAGATCAAAGATGGAACCATCGCCAATTGCGTCTACGATCCGAAACAGGCAAAGCGGGTCCAGCGCGCTGTGTGACCCCCCTCCCATGGTTCCTCCCCGGCCCTGAACGTATGCGGGGTGGGGGGGGCGCAGCGCGGCGTTTCGCTAGCGACAGGCAGTTTCACCGGGGAATCCAGGCGGAAGCCACTTCGCGCGGCCCATTCGATTAAATTTCTTTATATCAATAGTTTACAAAATCACGACCTTGGTGTGCTGGATTCTTTTGCGGAAGCCAGGGAAGCCACTTTGCGGAAGCCACCTTGGCCGGAATCCAGCCAGCGGAAGCCCCCTTTTTCGAACCATGAGAATCTGGCAAGAGTCACTCGTGATCGCGAAAATTAGCTGTCCTTATGATCCGCGCTGACAGTTTCCGCCCCTGCTTCGAACACCAGTTCTGGCAAGACCACTTCCCACGCATCGCGGCGAAGCAGGTGGTGATACGCCTCGTCGCCATCCTCGCGCCGCCAGTTCAGGATGGCCGCGATCTCGCCTCGCAGGAAGGTGGTGCCTTCGGGTGGGGCAAAGGCGCGGGACAGGCGGGCAAGAGTTTGGCCTTGGGTGGTGTCGATCCGCCAGCGGTCGCCGTCGCGGATCAGGTGAACAGCGTCGCCGGGGCGGGCAGCGGCGATGGCCTGCAACGCAGGATCACCTACCCGAAGGCGCCCGGCGAAGGACAGGTCCACCAGCTTTGGGTCAGGCGGCACATACCGCAGGCGGGCACGCGGCAGGGTGGCGATGTCGGGGGTGACGCGGCGGGACAAGACCGCATCGCCCGGACGGACAAATGCATGAGGGCCGTCAGTCAGCACGGTCAAGGTCGAGCGCGCTCGGGTCATGGCGACATAGAACAGGCGGCGCGGAGCGTCCGCATCCTCACCGCGCGACGGGCGATCCCAGCCGCCGTTCAGGATGGCGACATGATCGAACTCCAGCCCCTTGGCGCGGTGCGCGGTCATGAGCAGCAAGCCCCGCTGTTCGCTCCGCGCCTCCCGCGCCCATTCGCCGAACCACTGCACGAGGTCAGGCACCGGGGCGGCCTTTTCGACCAGTTCGCGCGCCAGCAGGCCTACGCCTTCGCCGATCAGATCGGTCCAGCGGGATTGTGGCTGGGCGTTCAGGATGGCGACCAGATCGGGGATCGTAAGAAGCCGCGTCCGAACCGCCAGAATGGCGCGGATGAAGCCTTGCATCTCGCGCAGGCGCCACAGGCTTGGCAGAGTTTCGTTGGCCATGTCGATGGGGATGCCCAGCGCCTCGGCATAGGCGCGCACGGGTTCCAAACGCCGCCAATCGCGGGCGATCACGGCGCAGCGCCGCCAGGTCCAATCTGGATCCAGCCGCGACAGGCGCACGAGTTCATCCAGCGCAGCCACCGCCTGCGCGGCATCGCCACCCGCATCCAGCAGAGTGACGCGCCCCTGCGCCACCGGGTCGAGTGCCTCCCAGTCGCCCCCGGCCATCGCCTTGACGCGGGCGCGGTTCACGGTGATGTCGTGGCCTGCCTTCATTCGCGCGGCGGCAGGGGCGATCACAGCATTAGCTGCGGCGATGATATGAGCGGATGAGCGATAGTTCTCGGTCAACCAGACGGGTTTGGCGGCATAGTCGCCCTCGAATCGGCGGATGAACTCGATACTCGCCCCCGCGAAGGCGTAAATGTTTTGGTCGTCATCGCCCACGGCGAACAGGCTGATGCGCAGATCATCCTCCAGCGACCGCCCCGCCACCGCACCGATCAGGGCGTATTCCTCGGGGCCGATGTCTTGATACTCATCGACCAGCAGCCAGCGATAGCCCTGGATCAGCGTCTCGCGCAGCGCCTCGGCCTCGGGCCTTGACAGCCCATCGCCACGCAGGAGGGAAACCGCCTGCATGACGATGCCGTCGAAATCGCGCGGGCCGTCGGTATTGCCCACAAAGCTGGCCCCCATCAGACGCATCGCCAGCGCGTGACAGGTAGAGACCGTAACCCCCGCCGCATCATTCCCGATCAGGCGGCGCAGGCGTTCGCGGATTTCAGCGGCCGCATGGCGGTTGTAGGTCAGCACCAGAATGCCGCGCGGGTCTTCACGCTTCACGCGGATGAGGTAAGCGATGCGATGCACCAGCACCCGCGTCTTGCCAGACCCCGGCCCCGCCAGCACCAGCACGTTGGTCTGTTCGCGGTCGTCGCGGACAATCTCGGCCTGCACCGGATTGTCGAGTGCATCGACGATGGTCCGCCATGATGTGCCGGTGGTCTGCCGCCGGATTTCCGTTCCGCGCCCCGGCAGCCAGCGGCGCAGGAAAGCGTCGCGGTCCAGCACGAAGTAATCCTCGGAAAGGCGCTGGGCCTGGTCCATCGCCTCCAGCCCCTTCTCGGCATAGGCGGCCATCACATGGGTCTGGATCGTCGTCTCGCCGTAATGCTCTTCGAGGGGTGCGAAGTGCTGCACGGTGAAAGGGCCACCCTTGGGGTTCAGATGCACCGTGATCGCCGGGCGGAACACAGTCAGGCCCCGACCCAAGGTGGCGACCTGCTGTTCGTGCAGCCACAAAAGCGCGCGGTCCATCAGGCGGGTCATGTCCTTGACATCGGCCCGCAACAGCGCGTCGCCGTTCAGCGCATCCAGCATCGCGCCAAGGGTGGTTTCCACCTGAATATCCTTGCCGCGCGTACCTTTGGCCACCTTGCCCGTCAGATGAGACAGCAGCGCCTGCGCCCCCTGCCGCCGCAGATCCGCGGTGCGGGCAACCACGGGCCAGGACCGCTCCAAACGCACAAAGATCGTGTTCCGGCTGACCTTCCGAAGCGTCAGGTTCCCGCGCCCGCCATCCTGATCGCGCCCATCCTGCGCCATGCCGCGCAGGATGGTTTCCACCAGATCGGGGCGCACCTGCGCATGGCCCTTGTCGCGAAGGGCCTGGCAGGTCTCAGACAGGTTCAAGGGTTGGGCCTCGGTCCCTTCGGCTTCCGGCATCGCCTCTTGCATCAGGGCGATCAGATCCGCTTCCATCCGGGCCGCGTGATCCAGACGGCGGGTCGAGGCGTCCCCGACCCCCAGATGGACATAGACCGTGACGGCCGTGTCGTTGCTGGCGATCCCCAGCACCTCAAGATCGGCGAAAGCCCGGTGCAACTCCCGGCCCGACAACCCGCAGGCGCCCGTCAAGTCATCCGTCGAAACCCCGGCATCGACAGGCGCATTCATCACATGGCGCACAAGATCCATCAGTTGCGTGCGCCGGACCCCGGTGATCTGTGCCCGGGTCAGGATCGCCGCCGCCTCATCGACCGAGCGGATGCGGAGCGACGACGGGAACACCTGCACCCGGTTTTCCTCGCGGCTCAGCAGCGTGGCCTCCTCCAGCCAGGCCACGGCGGTTTTCACGCGGGTGTCGTCGGTGGTCTTGTCGCGCTCGAACTCCTGATCCTTTTCCTCGCGCACGATCTCGCCCGGCGTGGCGACCACCTCGCCGGATTTGTGCTTTTCCATGCGCCGCAGCGCCTTGAGGATCGCGCCAATCTCATGCCTTGCCAGACGCGAGCGGGCAGACAGCGAGAATTGCCGCTCCACATCCTCAGGGCTGAACAAGAGCACGCAATTGGCGGGGGCGCGATCCCGGCCCGCACGGCCCGCCTCTTGCAGGTAATTCTCCAAAGACCCCGGAATGTCGCCATGCACGACCAGCCGGATATCGGGCTTGTCGATGCCCATCCCGAAAGCGTTGGTCGCGGCGATCACCCGCAACTGCCCGGTGCGAAACGCCTCTTGCACATCGCGCTTGCGCTCAGACGTCAGCCCGGCATGAAAGAAATCCGCCGCCAGCCCTTGCCCTTTCAGGAACTCCGCCACCTTTTCCGTGACCCCGCGCGTGGCGCAATAGACCACAGCGCCCGATGCTCCCTCAGGCGGCAGGTTCGCCTCGATCGCCGACAGGATATCGGTCAGCTTGGTGGCCTTCTGCGTGGGCAGCACGGCGAAGGACAGGTTGGTGCGCACCGCCCCGCCATCCAGAAGCATCAGGTCTACCCCAAGGCGGGTCTGGAAGTGGTCGCGGATGTCGCGCACAACCTCGGGCTTGGCCGTGGCGGTCAGGCACAACACGGGCGCTGGGCTGTCGCCCGAGAATTCCTTGATGAAGCGGCTGACATAACGGTAATCGGGGCGGAAATCATGGCCCCATTTACTGATGCAATGCGCCTCGTCCAGCACCCACAGCCCGACCTCTCGCTGTTGCAGCACCGTGCGGATCGACGGTGATCGCAACTGTTCGGGCGAGATCAGCAAGATCGCCGCATCGCCCATTCGCACCTTCTCCAGCGCGTCATGGCGTTCGGGCAGCGACAGCATCCCGTTCACCGTGACCGCACTGGAAATCCCCGCCCGCGCCAGCCCCTGCACCTGATCGGCCATCAGCGCGACCAGCGGCGAGATCACCACCGTCAGCGCGCCCGTCTTGTCGAACCGCGACAGCGCCGGGATCTGGTAGCAAATGGATTTTCCGGTCCCGGTGGGCAGGATGCCCAGCACGGATTTCCCCGCCATCGCCTCGGCCACGATGCGTTCCTGCAAGGGACGGCCCATGTCATCGACGGGTTGCGGGCGAAAGGTCGGAAAGCCGAACCAGCGTTCCAGCGCGGCATTGGGGTTGTTCTTTTCCCCGCACCAGCCGCAGGCGGGATCGCCACAGTTGGTATCGCGCAGATGCCGCACGATCAGCCCTGCCTGCGGGAACTGCAGCCGCACCCAGGGCGGCATGACCGAGTCCCCGCCCGCAACCGAAATCCACGACAGCGCATAGGCCATCGGCCAGCCGTTGCGCGGATCAGAGAGGCGTCCCAGCGTCTGCTCCAACCGATGATTGCAGGCGCGGCCGTCCAGCAAGCGGCGGATGGCGCCATGCGCAGCGGCCTCGCCCGGTGCTGCGCCGCGCAGGGATTGGAACAGCGCACCGAACCCGGCCGAGGCTTCGCCCCGCGTCGTCAGGTGGTGATAGGCCAACAGCGCTTCGGGCATCTCCTGACCCAGCCGAGCAAAAGCCGCGATCTGATCCGCCAGCACCTGCAACGCCAGCCGGGCATCCTGTTCGGGATCATTCACATGCCCGACCTGCAGCCGTCCGTCCTGATAATGCTTGACCAGATGGTGATAGGGATTACGCGGAAAAGCCAAGGGGTTCAGCCACAACGTATCAATCGCCGCCGCCCCCAACCCCGCGAACCGCGCCCGGTTGGCCACCAGATGCGGCAGGTCATGGCGCAGGATGTTGTGTCCCACCAGATGCGCCGCCCCGTCGCAGAACGCCTCCAACCGATCCAGCGCAGGCTCCAGCGCGGCCCCCTTGTGGACCAAGGCCGCCTCACCCCGCACCGCCGCAAACGCGAAAAGCCGCGCCGCCTTCGGATCGACCTCCAGATCAATCGAGACGCAGCGTGACAGGAAAAGGGCAGGGTCAAAGGTCAAAAGTCGAGCATCCGAATTCCAAGGGCCAACAAAGGCCTCCAAGCCATTGATAACCTTGTCATCAGGATTCGATAGCCTTAGATTTCAGCCGCGAGGTGCTTTTCGGTATTGGTGCGCTTCCTGCCGCCCTGCCGTAAATTGACCGCTCCGAGATGCAGACAGCCTTTTCGGGGCGTGTTTGAAACTAAGACCAACAATCTGCGCCGAAGGCTGGTTGGCCGATCCGATACACCCTGCCCCGCGCATCGTCTTTTGCGGAAACCACGACCAGCCCCAGCTTCTTGCCCAGCGCACCCGACATCGCACCACGGGCGCTGTGAGCCTGCCACCCCGTCGCGGCGACAATCTCAGCCATTGTCGCCCCATTGCCGCCACCAGCCTTGCAACGCTGGTGGCGATGGTCGAGGAGGGGCTGGGGATCACCCTTCTGCCGCAACTGGCGATTGATGCCGGGATCACCCAAGGGCACGATATTGCCCTTGTGCCGACCCCCGGTGCCATGCCGCGCAAGGTGGTGATGATCTGGCGGCGCAGTTCGCCGCGCGCGCCCGGGTTTCTCACCCTCGCGGCGGCCTTGCGGCGGCGCGCGGCCCGGCCTGACTGAGCGGCCTGACTGAGCGGACAGCCGGTCAGCCCGCGGCCGGATCGACCCGCTTCATGCCGCCCGTGGCCGGGTCGATGGTCACATAGGGCAGCCCGGCCGCTTTCCATGCGCCAAAGCCGCCCTCGAGATGCGCGACCGGGGCGATCCCGGCGGCAAGGCAGGGGGTAGCCGCAGGGCAGCGGCAAGCGCGGCTGTAGCCGAGGCTGCGCGCCCCGCGCGCCCGAAGGGTAACTCGCTCGGGTTCATTGAACCGGAGCCGTGGCCCTATGACGGCGGCAAGCGGCGCGAGTCGGTGCTGGTGGACTTGGAATACTTCCCGCCGCGTGTCGTCAGGAAGGTAGGCTGGCGGAACTGCATGTGCTGCGGCAAGCCGTTTTGGTCGGAGGACACGACCCGCCTGCGCCTGTGCGACGGCGATACGGGGTGCAGGGACCAGACGCCGGTGAGGTATAGGAAAGCTGCTACGGACCAAGGAGATGCGACCCGTAGCAGTGCGCGGACTTGTCACCCGCGACGGGGCATAGCGTTCAGTTCCCCGCTAAATCCAACGGACGCAGGCGGGGCGCGGTTTCTCCTTACCCGCGTGACCTGTCCTGCACCCTCGCCATGCGGCGGGGGTGCTTTCACGAGCGGGGGCTACAAATGCGCTACAAGTGCCCTGTGCGGAAGTACCCTTGCTGCCGCGATTAGTACCCATGTAGCAGCCCTGTAGCGGGTGCGCGGGAGGTGAAACTGACGCTAGCTAAGTTCTTGAAAAACTTGGCGGAAGGGGTGGGATTCGAACCCACGGATGCTTGCACATCGGCGGTTTTCAAGACCGCTGCAATCGACCACTCTGCCACCCTTCCGAGCCGCGCGTGGGGGCGTCCTAGCCGTGCCGGCGCGATTCTGCAAAGCCCTGTTGGGGAAAATCCGCGCAAGGCCGACCGGAGAGCTTTTCACGCCGCGCTCGAGAGGATAGAGTTCGCGCAAAAATACCGGGCGGAAACGCGTTCTCGATAACGCAGGTGCAAAGGCGCAGAATGAATCGGGTGACAGGTGGGAAAAGGACCGGGTGCTGGCTGACGGTTCTTGCGGTGGCCGGTCTGCTCGGCTGCGACGAGAGCGGCAATGTCGATTTCGGGCAACTGACGGCGCGCGAGGCGGTATCCGGGGTGGGGCTGGAGGAACGCGATGTCGAGGCCCCGCAGGTCTTCTGGAAAAACGATATGGGGCTATGGGATGGCCGTCCCTCGCTCGGCGGGGTCTGGGTGGCGCATCCCGAAGTGACCGACCCCGAGCGCGCGATCATCCGCAACACCGCCAATGGCAATTTCGTGATTGGTGCGCTGTTCCGGCGCCAGCGCGATCTGCCCGGGCCGGCCTTTCAGGTCTCGTCAGATGCTGCGGCGGTGCTCGGGATGCTGGCGGGCGCGCCTGCGCCGCTTGACGTCACCGCGCTGCGCCGCGAACTTGCCCCTCCTGCACAGGAGGTTCCCGCCGCGGAGGGAAGGATCGCCGCGCCGGGCACAATCAAGGGGATAGGTCCGGCCGATACCTATTCCGTCACCAACTGACCGAGGAGGGCCCCAAGAATGCTGCGCCACTGGATCCTGATGCTGGCCGCGCTCGTGCCGGTTCTGGCCACGCCCGCCACCGCCTTTGAGACAAGCGCGCGCGGGGCCTATGTCATTGACGTGACCACGGGCACGGTTCTGCTGAACAAGAATGCCGACGAGCCGCTGCCGCCTGCGTCGATGTCCAAGCTGATGACGCTCTACGTCGCCTTCGAGGCGGTGCGCGACGGGCGGCTGGGACTCGATGACCGGCTGCCCGTGTCGGAACACGCGATGAGCTATGGCGGCTCGACGATGTTTCTCAACACCCGCGACCGGGTGCGGGTCGAGGATCTGTTGCGCGGGATCGTCGTGCTGTCGGGCAACGATGCCTGTGCGGTCATCGCCGAGGCGCTCAGCCCCGACGGGACCGAGGCGGGCTTTGCCCGCTTCATGACGCAACGCGCGCAGGCGATGGGGCTGACCAATTCGGTGTTTCGCAACGCGAGCGGCTGGCCTGCCCCGGGACATGTCATGTCGATGCGCGATCTGGCGCTGCTGGCGCGGCGGCTGATCGAGGATTTTCCCGAGTTCTACCCGATGTTTGCCGAGACCGAGTATCGCTTTGACGGGCGCGCGCCCGCCAATATCCACAACCGAAACCCGCTTCTGGGCCTGGGAATCGGCGCCGACGGGCTCAAGACCGGGCACACGAGCGAGGCGGGATACGGCCTTGTCGGCTCGGCACTGCAGGGCGACCGGCGGGTGATCTTCGCGATCACCGGGCTGGAGACCGCCGCCAACCGTGCCCGCGAATCCGAGGCCATCGTCAACTGGGCGTTCCGGCAATTCGCGCAAAAATCGCTTGCGCGGGCGGGCGACGTGGTGGCCGAGGCCGAGGTCTGGATGGGCGACGCGCCGCGCGTCGGGCTGACCCCCGCCGAGGATATCGACACGCTCTTGCCCATTCTCGGGGCCGATACCATCCCCGCCGAGGTGGTCTATACCGGCCCGGTGCGCGCGCCGGTGGCCAGGGGCGATGTGCTCGCCGAGCTGGTATTCGCGCCCGAGGGCCTGCCGGAGACGCGGGTGCCGCTGGTGGCGGTCTCGAATGTGGGGCCGGGCGGCTTTGTCACGCGGTTGCGCACGGTCTCGGGGCTGCTGCTTGCGCGGTTGCGCGAGGGTCCAGAGGGGGCGTTTTGAGCGGCGGGGGCCTCTTCGTCAGTTTCGAGGGCATCGACGGCTCGGGCAAGTCCACCCAGGCGCGGCGTCTGGCCGAGGCGCTGCGGGGGGCGGGCCGCGACGTGGTGCTCACGCGCGAGCCGGGCGGCAGCGCGGGGGCCGAGGAAATCCGCAAGCTGCTGCTGGAGGGCGCGGGCGAACGCTGGTCGCCGGAAACCGAGGTGCTTTTGTTCACCGCCGCGCGGCGCGACCATCTGGAACGGGTGATCGCGCCCGCGCTGGCGCGCGGTGCGGTGGTGATCTCGGACCGCTTCGCCGACAGCACGCGCATCTATCAGGGCGTGGGGCGCGCCGATCTGCGCCCGCTGGTGGACGAGTTGCACCGCCTGGTGATCGCGCAAGAGCCGGACCTGACCCTGGTCATCGACATCGACCCCGCGACCGGGCTGGCACGCGCAGGCGCACGCGGCGGCGGCGAGACGCGGTTCGAGTCCTTCGGGCTGGACCTGCAGGAGCGGTTGCGCGCGGGGTTTCTGGCGCTGGCCAGAGAGGCGCCCGACCGGGTGGTCGTGATCGACGGTGCGCACGAGGTGCAGGCGGTGGCACAGGAGGTGGCGCGCGTGGTCGCCACGCGGCTGCCATGAGCGAGACGGCCCTGCCCGAGCCTGACCGCGCCGAGGGCGCGCCCCACCCGCGCGAGACCGTCCGCCTCTTCGGGCAGGACGCGGCCGAGGCGGAATTCCTCGATGCGTCTTCCGCCGGGCGGTTGCATCACGGCTGGCTTCTGACAGGGGCGCAGGGCATCGGCAAGGCCACGCTCGCCTGGCGGATCGCGCGGTTCCTGCTGGCACACCAGGCCCCGGCGACGGACGGCCTTTTCGGCGCGCCCCCCCTGCCCCGGAGCCTCGACGTGGCCGCCGATCACCCAGTCGCGCGCCGAATGCTGGCACTGTCGGAGCCGGGGCTGTTCCTGCTGCGACGCGGGCCGAACGACAAGGGCGACCGGCTGGCGCAGGAAATCCGCGTGGGCGAGGTGCGAAAGCTGGCGAATTTCTTCGCGCTCTCGGCGGCGGATGGCGGGCGGCGGGTGGTGATCGTCGATGCCGCCGACGAATTGAACACGCAGGCCGCCAACGCGCTGCTGAAGATGCTGGAGGAGCCGCCCGCGCGCACGGTGATGCTGCTTGTGGCGCATCAGCCCTCGCGCCTTCTGCCGACGATCCGCTCGCGCTGCCGGATGCTGCGGCTGGCACCGCTGGGCGCGCCGGACATGGCGCGCGCGCTGGAACAGGCGGGGATCAGGCCCGCAGGCGACACGGGCGCGCTGGCGGCGCTGGCGGGGGGATCGGTGGGCGCGGCGGTGCGGCTCGCCACGCTTGACGGGCTGGCGCTCTATGGCGAATGGGTGGCGCTGATGGGCAGCGTTCCGCGCCTTGACCGCCCCCGCGCGCTGCGCCTGGCCGAGACGGCGGCCATGCGCAGCGCAGAGGCGCGGCGCGACCTGCTGTTCGCGCTCGTTGATCTCTTTCTTGCGCGGCTCGCCCGCACCGGGGCGACCGGGGCGCCACCCACCCCCGAGGCCGCCCCGGGCGAGGCCGCGCTTCTCGCCCGCCTTGCCCCCGACCCACGGCGCGCGCGAACCTGGGCCGCGCTCTCGCAGGAGACGGGCGCGCGGGTGCGTCATGGTCTCTCGGTCAATCTTGACCCTGCCGCGCTCCTGCTAGATACCGTGTTCAGGATCAATGAGACCGCCGGGCAGTGACCCGGCCATCGGAGGCCCATGACCCGCGATATCCGCATCACCGACAGCCATTGCCACCTCGACTTTCCCGATTTCGACAGTGATCTGGACGAGGTGATCGCGCGCGCGGGTGCTGCGGGTGTGCACCGCATGGTGACGATCTGCACGCGGCTTCGGCAGGAGCCCGCCGTGCGCACCATCGCCGAGGCGCACACCCAGGTGTTCTATGCCGCGGGCACCCATCCGATGAGTGCGGCAGAGGAGCCGCTGGCGACGGTGGACGATCTTGTCGCGCTGGCGGCGCATCCGAAATTCGTCGGCATCGGCGAGACCGGCCTCGATTATCACTACACCGCCGAGACCGCGGAGGTGCAGCAGAAAAGCCTGCGCATCCATATCGCGGCGGCGCAGGAGACCGGACTGCCGCTGATCATCCATGCCCGCGCGGCGGATGAGGACATGGCGCGCATCCTCACCGAGGAATTCAGGAACGCGCCCTATACCTGCGTGATGCATTGCTTTTCCTCGGGGGCCGGGCTGGCGCGCGCGGCTCTCGATCTGGGCTTTTACCTGTCGATGTCGGGCATCGCGGCCTTTCCGCGCTCGACCGGGGTGCGCGAGATATTCGCCAGCGCCCCGGTGGACCGCATCCTTGTGGAGACGGACGCGCCCTATCTCGCGCCGCCGCCCCATCGCGGCCGCCGCAACGAGCCGGCCTATACGCTGCACACGGCGCAGCGCGGCGCAGAACTGTTCGGCATGGGCTGGCCGGAATTCGCCGCGCAGACGGAGGCCAATTTTGAACGGCTGTTTGACAAGGCGGTGCTGTGATGGGGGAATTGCGGTTCATCATTCTCGGCTGTGGCTCGTCGGGCGGTGTGCCGCGTCTTGGCGGGCATTGGGGCGAGTGCGACCCGACAGAGCCGCGCAACAGCCGCCGCCGCTGCTCGAT
>JGI25319J35699_1001008_pt1 | contig 12395 bp, 9 predicted proteins | sample AutmiccommuBRH17_FD_35699 | JGI IMG/M metagenome (IMG submission 35699) | reverse complement strand
ATGGCCTGTATGAACGTATCGACAACTTGAAACAGTCGAAAATGAAGGAAAAGCTTATAGAACAGAAGGAACAGGCCTATCTCTCCAGGGAATTGATCAGTTTGAAGTCCGATGTATGCATTCCGGGCGAACTGTCTGCGTATGCCCTTCAGGCGGCCGATGACCAGCAGTTGTGCGCAATCTTCACCGAACTGGAATTTTCCAGTCTGCTGAAAGGAATCGATACAACGTTGCCCGTACCGGCAGAGGGTTTTACCCTTGTCCAGACTCACGAACAGCTCAAGGAAATGATTGAGATCCTGTCCCGGGGGCCAATCTTGTCAATCGATACCGAAACGACTTCACTGAATGCGAGAACTGCACGGATGGTAGGGATCTCTCTCTGTGCGGATCTTACACGGGCCTTTTACATTCCCGTCGGCCACTGCAACGCAGATGGGAGTCTTGCTTCCGGTCAGCTTCAACAACAAGAGGTTCTGACAGCTGTTCGTCCGCTGCTTTTATCCGAGGATTCTTTGAAGATCGGCCACAATCTCAAATACGATATTACCGTGCTCAAGCAGCAGTGGGGGATCGAACTCGGCGGACAAATGGCTGACACTTTGATAGCCGCATACCTCACCGAAAACGGCCGGTCATTAAAACTCGATGATCTTTGTCATCAGCGCGGCCTGAAAATGACGACCTATGCCGAGGTTACAGGGGGAGATAAGAGGAAAGACAGTTTCGCCTATGTGGATGTTGAAAGAGCGGGAATCTACAGTTGCGAAGACGTGTATGGAACACTCATGCTCTGGCGGGAGTTTGCACCTCTGCTCGAAGCAAAGGGGGTAATGGATCTGTTTTGGCGGGTTGAGATGCCAATTGTNACAATCCTTGCCGAGATGGAGATCGCAGGAATCACAGTGGACAGCAATGTTCTTTCCGGATTGTCNCGGGANTTCNCNGAAAAACTCTGCATGTTGGAAGGGCAGATTTATGAGTTGGCGGGGCACGAATTCAACATCAATTCGCCCCGCCAGCTCGGACAGGTCCTTTTTGAGGAACAGGGGCTGGCGACCGGAAGAAAGAGCAAATCGGGTTTTTCAACCGATGTGGGAGTGTTGGAAAAACTGGCAAAGAAAAATGTCCTGCCGGAGCTGGTGTTGCGATATCGCACTGTAGCCAAACTGTTATCGACATATGTCGATAAGCTTGGCCAGTTACAGGACCCGGTAACGAAAAGGATACATACATCCTTCAATCAGGCAGTCACTGCTACCGGCCGATTATCGAGCAGCGACCCGAACCTGCAGAACATCCCGATCCGGACCGAAGAGGGGAGCCGAATCCGCGGAGCCTTTGTGCCCGGTGAGGGATTGGTCTTCCTGTCGGCGGACTATTCGCAGATCGATTTACGCGTCCTCGCTCATTATTCAGGTGACGTGGCGTTGGCCGGCGCCTTTAAGGCAGGTGACGATGTCCACACCAGAACTGCCGCCGAAATATTCGGTATCTCGCCTTTGTTTGTTACTTCGGAGATGCGCCGGGTAGCCAAATCAATCAACTTCGGAATTGTTTATGGCATGAGCAGCTTTGGTCTTGCTAACCAGCTGGATATCGGCAGGAAAGAGGCGCAGAGATTCATTGATCGATATTTTATGCTGTATACCGGGGTACAGCGTTTCATGGAGGAGATAGTGGCGAAGGCACGTACGCAAGGCTATGTTACCACTCTCTTGAAGCGGCGGCGCAGTGTTCCTGAAATTCATTCGAAAAATAAGGTGCAGCGGGAGTTTGCCGAACGAACCGCAATTAACACCCCGATCCAGGGGACAGCTGCCGACATCATCAAGCTGGCGATGATAGAATGTCGTCGTGCCTTGAAAGCCAAGAACCTGTCAGGAAAAATGCTTCTGCAGATCCATGATGAACTTGTCTTCGAAATGCCGGAAAACGAACTTGATATTGCCATACCTGCGATCAAGTCGGCAATGGAAAATGCGCTGAGGCTCGATGTTCCCTTGACAGTGAATATCGAAATAGGCAAGAGTCTTGCCAAATAGTTGCGTATCTGCATGCTTTGCATGCAGTACATTTTGACTTTTTCGCAGTGCATCTTTATTTTTAGTTTTATCCGGTTGTGAATCGCAAAAGAGCGGGGAGCAAACGAACAAAACGCGGTTGAACCGTATTTTCATGTTCATGGGAATTAATATGTCGGAAAGCAAACAACTGCAGCAACTGGTCGATGAAGTTAAAACGTATATGAAATATGCCGTGTCCGATGATCAGATCGAGCCGGCAGCTGCAGTGATACATAAATACCGTAATAGCCCGCAAGTTCTCTATCTGCTTCGGGAGTATTACCTGGCTCTGCCTGATGCACGGGAGGAGCCTGCTCTGCAGATAGCACAACTCGTGCATCATCAGGGGGTATCTCTGTTTGTTGTCTCCACTCCCTCTATCTCCTATCTTTATGTCTCGTCTGTCCATCAAGTTGTCTGGCTTGGTGAGTATAAAGATACGGAAGAGTTGGATCCCGAGGTGCTTAGCTATTTTGGTTTTGACAATCAGGAAGAGTTCTTGAAAAGTTGTCCGCCGGTTTCCGATCTCGAGGAATACGGCAGTAACCTGAACGGTGAACCGTCCGTTTGTCCGGCATGCGGTGTCAGTGAAGGAGAATATCATCTCCTTGGCTGTGCGGTAGAGGTCTGTCCCTGGTGTGAAGGACAACTCAGCAAGTGTAACTGCCGCTTCGAGCAGCTTGAAATTGATGTGATTGAAAAAGAGGAAGAACTGGAAGATTTTCTTGTACTGCTTACCGCCAAGGGGCGAATCCCATTCAAGCCGCAGCAGGTTCCTTTTTATCCGGGGACCAGTGACGGATTGGATCGTGACGAAAAAACGGGTTGACGGGTTGAACAGGCGAGCGAAGGAAGAATGTTTCTTTGCAGCAAGCCGCAGAAAAAAGGAGAGCTGAGGTTTTATCCCCAGCTCTCCTTTTTTAACGACTAAGAGAGTGCCCTCACGCCCCTCAAGGAGTCTAAGGTACTAATTAGGATTTACCAACTTGAGATACCGGTAGAGATCGGAGTCGGAAGAAAGAACGATAGAGGTATTCTCGCCGATGATTTCCTGATAGCTTTCAAGAGTTTTCTGGAAAGCGTAAAAGTCAGGATTCTTGGTGTACGCTTCGCCATAGATCCTGGTTGCCTCGGCATCCGCTTTACCTTTGACGGTCACGGCTTCTTTGTTGGCAGTGGATATTATTTCCTTAAGTTTTCGTTCAACCGTTCCCAGGATTTCGGCCTTCAGGCCTTCACCCGTAGAGCGTTTTTCCGCGGCGATACGTTTTCTTTCTGAGATCATCCTGTCATATACTTTGAGGCGGACGGAATCGATGTAATTTACCCTCTTGAACATTACATCGATCAGCTCGATCCCGTATTGCGGGGTAGTCTTTTTCGCTATCTCAACTACCTGCGCCGCTATCCGGTCACGGCCGTTCACAGGTTTCGTTCCGATATTGCTGGCTTCCGTGGTTTCCGACATGGTGGCGAGCGACCAGTCGGAACTGCGGATAATTTCGATAAGGTTGTTTTTATTTACCATGTCACGAACCGTACCGTTGATAATATCACTCAGCAAAGATTGTGCTCTTGCCTCGGTTTTCACAGCCTGCAGGAACTGCAGGGCATTCGTGATACGCCAGCGGGCGGTGACGTCGAGATAAACATAGGTTTTATCGTTGGTCGGGATCTGGTTCGCTTCACCGTCCCAGATCTGAATCTTCTTTTCAAAAACCTCGGTATGCTGAATAAACGGCATCTTGAAGTGAATACCGGCATCTATAACCGGGTCACCGACCGGTGCACCAAATTGGGTGATAACGACTTGTTTGCCTTCTTCAAGAATGAAGAAGCCGTCGTAAACTACGACAATCGCCAAAAGGACGAGACCTACAAGAAAGAATTGTGCTAGCTGTTTCATATGAGTTTCCTTTAAGGAGTAGCGCTCTTAGGCTGTATTGTCGACTGACCGCCCGGCGAAGAAATATTCAGGAGAGGAAGCGGAGACTGCTGATCCTTGTCTATGACATAGACCGACTTCACATTTGGCAGGGTTTCCTTCATCGTTTCGAGGTACATCCGGGTACGGGTCACATCCGGGGCATTGTTGTACTCGGCCAGGATATCGTTGAAGCGCTGGGTCTCGCCCTGTGCGTTATTGATTCGCTGCGCCTGATAACCGTAAGCCTCCTCGATCATCTTCTTTGCATCGCCGGATGCTTTTGGGATGACGCGATTATAGGTTTCCTGGGCTTCGTTGACCAGCCGCTTCATATCCTGATCTGCTTCATTGACCTCATTGAATGCCGGTTTGACCTGATCCGGCGGATTGATGTCCTGGAACTGCACGGTACCGATGGAAACCCCTGACATTCCTTTGGGGAATAAGCCGTCGAGTTGGGTCTGCAATTCTGCTTTCACCGAGGCTGCGAGAAGATCGCGGTTACTGAGGACATAATCAAAATCCATGTTGCCGACAATCCGCCTCGTGACGCTTTCAGAAATATCCCGGATAGCCTGACGCACGTCGGAAACCTTGAACAGAAACGCATAGGGGTCGGCTACCTTGTATTGGACAATCCAGGCGACATTGATAACGTTTGTATCAGCCGTAAGCATGAGAGATTCCATGTCGAAGCCACGAGTGTCGATTACCGCCCGCTGATCGGGTGTTCGGCTGCGGAACCCGAATTCCTCCTTCCGGATATTCTCCACATCGACCTTATACAATCTATCGATGTACGGAATCTTGAAATGCAAGCCCGGTGGCGTTGTCCGGGAGTATTGGCCAAGTCTCAGGATTACTCCGACTTCGCTCGGTGCAATCTTAAAAAAGGATGAATAGACACCCTGCAGAACGACGATAATAAGTATTACCGCCAGCAATTTGCCGATATTGGCGAATGGTGAGGATGGTGGACCGGCAGGTGCCCTGCCGTCCCCTGGGGGAGGAGGGGTCTTTTTGTCGGAAAAGAAATCCTGCAATTTGTTAATAAGCTGTGCCACAACTTCTTCCGGGGTCTGCGGCTTGTGCTTCTTTCCCCAGGGAGGCTGTTGATCTTGGTTGGACATAGAAAATCTCCTGGCCATAGTTTTCCGATAATCTAATTTCCGCAACACCGTTTCATTCACAATGAAGAGGCGGGAAAGAAGATGTCTCAATGTGCTTCAGTTTTAGCCACTAAAAGTAATAATAGATGGCACCGATTGCAATGTGAATCGTAGTGGAATGATTGGAAATATAATTATCAAAATAGAATTTATTGAAATACCGCAAACATCCAGCAACCCCATATGGCCAGAAACGCCGCGAGGCCGAGCATGCTTTGCACCTTAAACGATTCCCGAAGCAGAGAAAAAAGAGGCAAGCGCACAAGGTTGCCGGCAACGAGTCCGCATAACAGGCCGAAGAGGTGCCCGCCGAGGTCGGTTCTTTCCCCGGAGGAGCCAAGAAAAGCGAGAAGTGCCAGACCAGCCATGATCGGCATGAGAAAGTGCAGTCGGAATCGTGACGATTTCCCGACAAAGTTGATGGTGCAAAGCATTCCGATGATGCTGAAATTGGCGGTGGAATAGCCGACAAATAAATGTCCTGGCCCGTGAAGCATGACATTGAGAAAATTGGCGGTGGCAGCGGTAAGCAGCAAAGTTGTGAGGCCAATGCCGTTGCCGGTGAGTTGAAGGAAAAAGTGGAGGAGAAACACTCCGAGAATACAGTTGCTCAGGAGATGGACCAGGTCGGCGTGCAGGGTGAGCGGAGTAACCAATCTGTAGAATTCAAAATCTTCAAGGATAGCGCGGGAATCCCCTGCGCCCTTGACAAACCAATAGGAATCCGGCCGCCATTCGCCGGAAATTCCATACATTAGAACCAGGCCACCGATCAGAAGCGGCGCCATGGCCCTGAATGTAGGGGCAAAGGTTTTCTCAGATTTTTGCAGGATTTTGTTTTCATCCGCATATGCGGCAAGTTCATATAACGCTTTTTCCTGCATGGATGGAGCTACAAAAATCTCCATGTGTGTGCTGGAGTGCATTCGGATGCGGTGGGTGATATCCGCCGCTGAGAGCACCAGGGAATAAATGTTGAGGATCTCGGGATCGTTAATTTCGGCTATTCGAATTTCGCCCGGTTGAGCGGTGTTCTGTATGTCTTCTGGGTGGGTGGCGGGGTGATTTGGATCAATCCAGGACATGCTGAATAGCCGGAGATCTTGATGGCGGTGAGTGGAGTTTCATGACGGTGGAGGAATTGCTGCCCGGTTTGAATTGAGGGCCGGGCAGCAATCAGGACTGTGTTATATAAATTTGTCTGACGATACAATAGAACCGAATCGGTCTTTCAGTTGCAACAGCTGATTTTTTTGTTTTTCGTATATCTCGAAAAGCCTGACGGGAATGTCCGCTTCTTTACTGTAAGCATTGCGCTGTAAATCGATACGGTCGACAATTTTATCTATGTAAAGACTGAATTGTTGTTCATACAGTGACTTGGGGTATTCCTTGTCGATAGTCTTGAACAGTTTAACCAGGTCATCGTATTTGGGGAGATACCCGATCGGTGTTGAAATCCCTTCCACATCGCCGTTAGCAAAAAGCTCAAGCCATCCAAGCCAGACTTTGACATCCTTTTTCTCACCGAGCAGTTTATCGCCACTCCCCCCACGATTTCCGTGGGTGAGGAAATAATTTAAACCAGCCATGAAAGGACGAGTGGTGTCGGTGAATTTGCTCGAATTGAAAAGGATAAACTGCGCCTTCATATAATCGGCCAAGGCGCCGGGAATGAAGGGAGCGTTCGCCCACGGCTGCCTGTTCACACCGGTGGCGCCTACTTCGGTGGCAGTTGCTTTAGAGACGATTGAAGCGCCGATGACTACTCCCTCGTCAGGAGTTTTGGCAACCCAGACCGGCGGCATGGTATCGCTGTCTCTCCCTGAATACGTGATTACTTTGATCGGTGCCCCTTCCGGTGATTCCGCCAACTCTGTTGCATGATTGGCTATTGCCGAGGCAAGTAAGGTGCATCGAGAGTTTTTATGGGACATCGGGATGAGTTTTCCATTGGCATCGGTCTTTCCTTTAAACCATTCACCTTGGAAATTCACTCCTTTGTCCGGTGCTTCTTCGCCGTTGCCAACCCAGTAGGGGACTCCGTCGGCAATCAGGACATTGGACCAGATAACTTCGGTATTGTCTCCTCGCAGACATTCCATCAGATATGGATCGCCTTCTTTATTGACATCCTCTACGATGCCGAAGATCCCTTTTTCAGGATTGATAGCCCGAAGCACGCCATTTTTATCAATCCACATCTGAGCCAGATCATCGCCGATGAAATCACTCCCTACCATGGCAGTAGTGGTTTTCCCGCAACCCGACGGTGCAGCTCCGGCAAAAAATGTCTTCCGCCCCCCTGGTCCCGTCATGCCGGTAATAAACATGTGCTCCGAGAGCTGTTCTTCAAATTTATAATACGTTGCATAATCGACACTGAAGCGGTGGTTGCCTTTTTTCAGCAACAGAGTGTTGCCGGCGTAGGTGCAAAAGGTCGAGAACGTTGTCATCCAGCTTCGGTCCATGAAAATCCGGGCATTTGGCACATCTTCCGGAGTATTGTTTCCTTCGGCGTGAACATTGGTGAAAAAGAGTCCGGCGCGTTCGGCCTCCGCATCAAAATGTTCAAAACAATTCCGGTAAAGAAGTTCGGCCGAGTGGAGAACGTAGCCTGATGAAGACATTTCGATTGCAGGGATAGCCGCCTCTGCGCCGACAGGTCCCCGACTGTAAAATCCGACGATCATCGTCTTGCCGGCCATAATTCCCGGCATATATTTTTTGACGTAATCTAGCGCATCGCTGCGAAGAACGGATTTTGCCAGGGAGCTCATTTTTTCTCCCGGGTTGATAATGTAATAGGTCTGATTGACTAATCTAGCCTGATCTTGAGGGAGATCGAAATGGATGGTATGGCCTTTCTTGGCGAGCTTCTTTTCTTCACCTTTTTTCAGCGAATACTCTCTGATCCATTGGATGTCTTCCGGCGAGCCGGTGTTGATAAAAACGCTGTCGGGCCGGCCGAGAATTATGGCATTGGCAACTTTAATCAACGCTTCTTCATTCCTGATCAGCGACAGTTTCTGGAGGTTGACGTTGTCGAGCTTGTCGGCAAAAACGTTACGTGCCTCGGCAATAGTGGCGACACCACCAACAACCGCGAGAATATCCTCTCCTTTTTTCAGTTCAAGCATTCTTCACTCCTTCAATTATGCTAGGGTGGTTCACACCATTATAAAAACGTATTTGACTATCAAAAATACTCCAAACACAGGCATAATATGAGCATTTATATCTATCGTCAAGTTTTAGATGCGGTTGAAGGACAAAATTATGTCGGTAAATTATCCCTGATTTCATGAAGATCCCGCTCGCACTTACATGCGATAGATGAATGAGCCGCGCCACCTATTTCATGAAGGTTTGAGTTATGCATAAGGATTTGTGATGATAATAGCACGTTTCCTGACAGAGCAATCCGGGCAGCAGCAAGGGGGGAGAGTGATGATAAGGGACAGCCGGTATTTTTTTCAGTGATTGCAACTCTTGCTGAATCATGCTATACGGCACCCATCTTGACCATGGTTAGTCTTCTGAATTGGCAACCGTTCACCAGCACCCCATTTTCGTCCGATCAGGCCACCTCACATAGCCAACTATAGCTCAGCGACCTGCTTGAAAGAACCTGGAGCACTGGATGAACGGTTACATGTCGGGTTATGCAGTCTTTTGATGCGTACCGGTGAACGATTACCTGAATTGTCAGGACTTACAAAGAGATAAGAGTAAAAGGGTACGGCAGGATGGAAATGCAGAGTGCTGAAAAGCAAAAAGGGCTACAATCATGAAGATTGCAGCCCTTGAGCTATTTAACTGGTGCCGAAGAGAAGACTCGAACTTCCACGAGGATACCCCCACTAGACCCTGAACCTAGCGCGTCTACCAATTCCGCCACTTCGGCAACGCGCTTGAATATGCTTCCTGCGCGGTTTTTTGTCAAGACTTTCTTCGCAGGACAAAATAAAAAAAATAAACGATGCAGGCATTATGAAAATTTACACCAGTATTTCAGATATTTCTCAAAATTTCCCGAATGCCTGCGTCACTATCGGCAACTTTGACGGGGTGCACTGCGGTCATCAGCAACTGTTTAATACGGTTGTACGCAAGGCCCGTGCCGTAAAGGGGACAAGCGTTGCCATCACATTCGATCCGCATCCGCTGCAGGTTTTGCTGCCCGGCGGCATCAAGCTGATCTCGAACTGCGAACAGAAGATTGAGCTCATTGAAATGTCGGGGATCGATGTCCTGCTGATTATTCCCTTTACCAGAGAGTTTGCCAAGACTCCGGCCGATGAATTTGTTGCTTCCCTGCTGGTGCAACGTCTGGGGGTTAAGGAACTGGTGGTAGGGTATGATTATGCCTTCGGGAAAGGACGTAGCGGCAATATCGAATGCCTGAAGAAGCAGGGTGAAATGTACGGATTTCCGGTGACGGTGGTCGATGCCTTCTATATTCACGATCAGCTTGTCAGTTCCACCAGGATCCGTGAGTTTGTGCGCGAGGGGGACATGTCGTCAGCCAGGGAACTGCTTGGCCGCTTTTACCAGATACGTGGCACCGTGCAGATAGGCAAGCAGCGCGGAGGTCCGGTAATCGGTTTTCCCACGGCTAATTTGAAATTCAATGAAGAAGATCTGGTCCCCAGGCATGGGGTGTATGTGACCCAGGTCATATGTAACGGGAAATGCTACGGAGGGATTCTCAATATAGGGTATAATCCTACATTTGGGGAGGAGCAGCTGGTTGCTGAAACCCATATCTTTGATTTCTCAGAAGATATTTATGGGAAACCGATCAAGGTAAACCTGCTGAAATTTCTTCGCAGTGAAAGGAAATTTTCCGGTCCGGAAGAGCTTGCCGAGCAGATAGCAAAAGATGTTCTGGTGGCCAAGAAGGTCCTCGCCGAACAGCAGAAGGATCTTGCCCTCTCCTTTGCCGGACGGTTCAATACCTAGTTAAGAAAGAGGAAGTTAAAGGAGATTTTTGTTGTTGCAAGTGCGCTCAGGGTGTCTATAGTGTAGGCGCTCGTTGGTCCGCCCTGAAAACAGATCAGCCGGAGAACAAAAGAAAAGTGATTCGGGGCGCCGTCCGGACCGACATACATTGGGATTGTTATGATTGATGATATTAACCATATTGAGGAAAGTTATGTCTGAACAGTTGCAGGAAGATCTGCCTAAAGTGATCGAAGAGTTGGAAAAGAAATGCAAAGAGCATCCTAAGTCNATAATGGCATTTCATCATCTCGGACTCGTCTACATGAAAGCCGGGCGAATCGCCGAGGCTGTCAAGGCACTGGAAAAAGCGATTGAGCTTGATAATCTCAGCAGCGAAAGCATGATTANCCTCGGGGCCATACATTTTGGCCAGGGGGATCTGGATAAAGCCCAGCAATTAAATGAGCAGGCAATCGCAGTCAATCCCGAAAGCGCCCAGGCCCATGCCAATTTAGGCCTGATCTGGCAGCAGCGAAGCGAGTTTGAAAAGTCTATCGCCGCGTATGAAAAGGCTATCAAGCACGATCCGAAACTGGCGAGCGCCTGGATGAACCTGACGTCGGTTCTGACAATGAAAGGCGAAGACGAAAGGGCGGTAATAGCTGCCCGGAAGGGTCTGGAACTGGATCCCGAATCTCCTCTCGGGCACAACAATCTGGCCGTAGCACTCTATTTCAGCGGAAACTTTTCGGAGGCGAAGGTCCATATGGAGAAGGCCCGGGAACTGGGATATTCAGTGGATCATAATTTCGTGGCGAAACTTCAGGAAAAACTGGGGTAAAGCCCGAAATCTGCTTACAACGAGAGNGATTCATGCCTCAAGAAAAGATAAAAGTTCGTCCATGGTGTCCGTTCTGCGGCCAGAAAGTGGAGCGGGCGACGGATGCTCCCGCCCGAAAGATGAACGAATTCCCCGTTGGTCGCTGTCAATGCGGGGCAGTCTATACCTGCGATGCCACCGGCCATAACATTGGGGCGGCAATTGTCGAGACTTTGGTTTACGCCTGTGGCGACAATGCCGACTTTGCCTGGGAGCTTATGCCGGAAGATGATTATTTGACCGGCCGCATTGAAAATTACGATGAAACTGCCCATCAGGTTGTCGCAACAAAAAATATAGACGGTCGTGCGGTGCGGGGAGNTTTATATTTCGTCCGGCTGCATACCGATGCCCAGGAGATCGCCAGAAGGATTAAAGAGAAAAAAAGCGAAATCCTGGAGGGTACTGTGCCGGCTTTTCGCGATGCGCAACGTGTTGTTATTGAACCCGCACCGGACGCAAAACGTGTCCGCCGCAAGGCTGACAAGGTGTTGGTCAGGGAACTCGTGGACCTTGAGGATATCGACGCGCTGGTTGCCCTCTGCTTTGACGACAAAAAGACGTTCAGGCTGATGCAGAGACTGCTGTACGATCCGGCGGAGGCTAAACGCTGGCAGGTGGCTTGGACAATTGGCCGTGTTTCGTCCAGAACTTCCACCCGTGAACCGGGTCCGGTCTCCGAACTGCTGCACCGGCTTTATGAAGCCTGCTCCGATTCGGCTGCAACTCCTTGGGGAATGGTGGAGACGATAGGTTATGTGGTGGCACTGCGTCCCGATATCTTCGGCGCATTTACCCGCCACCTGCTGAACTATATCAATCAGCCGTCCACCCCTGAATCAGTCCCTTTGGGCTCTTGCGGAAATTGCCGACAGGAGGCCCGATCTCATACGCAATACACCGTTCTACAATCTTTTTCATTTTCTGCAGCACCCCGAGGCTCAGATTCGCGGGCAGCTGGTAAGGCTCTTAGGGCGGATAGGAGCAACCGAAGCAGCCCTTCAACTGGCTGAGCTTTGTGATGATCATGAAGAATTTACGTACTGCCGGGAAGGCCGACTGGTGACTTTAACCGTCGCCGAGGCGGCAGCTGAAGCATTACGCGCGATACACGGAGGAAAATTCAATGAGTAAATCGGCATTACAATCCCTGGAGACAATCGTTCCTCTAAGCGATGGCGGGACGCAAGTATCAAAAAACCCTGTAATTAATGAATATGAACAGGGAAAACGCTTCCTCGAGCAGAGGGAGTACAGCCAGGCTGCAGTGGCACTCCACAATGCATTGGTCGGATATGAGGAAATAGGCGATGAGGCTGGAGTTGCCAATGCCAGCAATCAACTCGGTAACGTTTGTCTGGCCCGTCAGGAATTTGAAAATGCTCTGAAAAATTATGAGCGGGCAC
>JGI25319J35699_1001007_pt1 | contig 12410 bp, 12 predicted proteins | sample AutmiccommuBRH17_FD_35699 | JGI IMG/M metagenome (IMG submission 35699) | reverse complement strand
TTTGAAAATTCACGGGCCTCCCTTTGGCTTGATTCAATTTGAATTTCCAAAAACTGATTGGTGCTAACTTTAACCAAATAATTCATACTGAAATAACCAATAACGAACACAATTAATGTTATTGTCAGTAAAGTAGGTAGGTATAATTTATCTTTTTTCAAAAAGTATCATTTTTTTAGTTCAATTTTCTCCCTTTCAACCCCTATTTTTTCCTTTTCACAAAGTTTAAATTGTATAAAAAAGAGAAAACTATTTTATTTGGTATGAAGTTAAATCAATTTTAATTAAAATTATATCATTATGAAAACAAAATTTATATCATTAGCAGTTTTTTTTCTTTTATCAGTTCTCGTTTCCTGCAGTAGTGATGACGATGCAGCACCCAATCCGAACGTTACTTTTAAAGCTGTCTTAAATGGCGCAAGTGAATCAACCCCTAATGCTTCAACAGCTACAGGAGCGTCAACGCTTACTTATAACACTACTACAAAAATTTTCACAATCACAGTAACTCACAACGTTGCAGCCCCTACAAATGGGCATATTCACAAAGGTGCAATTGGGGTAAGCGGCTCTCCAGTTTTTCCATTTGCTGCTTTTGCGTCTCCAATAACTTATACAAGCATTGCTTTGGATGCAAGTCAAGAAGCTGATCTTAATTCAGAACTTTATTATGTAAATATTCATAGCGCTGCGTTTCCGGGAGGAGAAATTAGAGGCCAGCTTATTAAACAGTAAGCAGTTATTCATTTGGTGGTTATTAAACAATTACATTATAAATTTTTGAGAAATGCCTTGTTTCTTAAACCAAAGTTTATATTCAAACTTATTTAGACTTTAATATTGTCAGTAAAAAATTAAGACATTATTTGTCTCATATTTCAAAAAGTGAAATTTTCTTAGTTCAATTTTTTCCCTTTTATTGTGGTTTTTTTTTGATTTTCAAAAGCACAATTTGATATTTATAGGAGTTTAGACTCCAAAATGATTTAGTAAAGTAATAGATGATTTTAATTTTATGGCCTACAGAAGTTGAAAACAAGAAATTTTAAAATATTATTGATTGTATTGGTATTAATTATCATAAGTTTATTTTTTATTATAAATTTATATAACAAACCGTTTATTGACATTAAAAAATCAAATCCCGAATTAGAGGTCACTGCGCAGGAAATATTAGATGATTATCTAGCAGATGAGTATTCAGCAAATGAAAAATATGTTGATAATTTAATTCAGATTAAAGGCGAAATAGCCGAAATTTCTTTTGACAAAGGAGTTAGTATCATAACATTAAAAGACAGAAGTGGTTTTTCAAGTATTATATGCCATATGTTGCCTGAGGCAAATTTAAATGTTTTGAAACTTAAAAAAGGAAGCCAAATTACGATAAAAGGTGTTTGCACTGGTTATTTATTTGATATTATGATGGTTAGATGTATATTAACTAATAGCAATTTTAATGAAAAATAGAATTATAGTAATACTGCTGTTTTTAATGTCTAGCCAACTTTTTTCACAGGAAAGATATTTAACAAAAGAAGGTTACATCTCCTTTTTTTCACATTCTTTGGTTGAAGATATAAAAGCCGAAAATTATCAAGTTTTAAGTGTTATTGATAAAAAAACCGGTGAAATAGCCATACAATTATTGATGAAATCTTTTATGTTCAAAAAAGCATTAATGCAAGAGCATTTTAACCAAAGCTATGTAGAATCATATAAATACCCAAAAGCCACCTTTAAAGGATATATACTAAATTTAAAGGAATTGGACGTTCAAAACGGAACTGTTGAAATAAAGGGAATCTTATCATTGCACGGAAAAGAAAAGGAAATAAGTACCATTGCAAACATTCAGATTCTAAAAGACCAAATTAATTTATCTGGCCATTTTATGGTTGAGGTGGCCGATTTTGATATTAAAATACCCATTGTGGTAAGAAATAATATTGCAAAAACAATTAAAATCACTTTTGATTTAAAACACAAACCCTATAAATAAGAAATAGATAATTTTATAAAATGCTAAATTTTAAACGAATGAAAAATTTACTGTTGGTTTTTTTAATCTTTTTAATGTCCAATTCCCTATTTTCCCAGACCTTGGATGCTATTTTGGCAAAAGAATCAGTTGAAAATTCAACTGATGTTTCTGGAACTTTTAATGGGACAAGAATTATGAATGGCCAATCTATTGAAACAAGGCAAAAAGGAGTTTTGGAATTTTTAATTCAGCATCGATTTGGCAGAATAAATTCTGGAGGTTATGAGTTATATGGACTTGACGAGTCAAATATTCGATTTGGATTAGAATATGCTGTAACCGACGATTTTGCAATTGCTTTAGGGAGAAGTTCTTTTGAAAAAGTTTATGACGGTTACCTTAAATACCGTTTACTGAAACAGAAAACAGGGAATAAATCAGTTCCGTTAAGTGTCACTTTATTTGCAAGTGGCACAGAAAAAACATTAAAGGATTATGACCCCGCCAAAAAACCTAGTTTCAGCGATCGTTTAGTGTATACAAGTCAGGTTTTAATCGCGCGTAAATTTAATTCGAATTTTTCTCTTCAAATTTCACCAACATATATGCATTATAATACAGCTTCAAGCTCACTTAATCCAAATGATATATATGCGGTTGGTTTTGGAACAAAAATCAAAATTAGTAAGCATATTTCAATCAATGGCGAATATTACTACTCAGTTAATTCATTTAAATCAATGGAAACTGAAAATTCAATTGCCCTTGGAATTGGCATTGAAACTGGTGGTCATATTTTTCAATTAATTTTCACCAACTCAAGAGCAATGATTGAAAAAGGTTTTATTGCTGAAACGCAGGGCGATTTTTTTAATGGAGACATTCATTTTGGTTTTAACATTTCAAGAGATTTTTACTTGGATAAGGCGAAAGAAACAGAAAAACTATATTAAAAAATTGATTTTTTAATATTGCCAATTTTAATCAATTTATCATTACGCTCTAATAATCGTTTTATTAATAGATATAATTACTATTGTTATTACAACGAATAGTGATAAAATAAAAACCAATTACTAATTCTAAAATCAAAATTATGAAAAATCTATTAAAAATTACCAGTCTGTTTTTAATGTTATCAATTGTATCCTGCTCCTCTGGCAGCGATGATGATGATGATCCAATTATAAATCCACCCCCAACTTCCATAACTTATACAAATACTATAAGCGCAATTGTAAATGGAAAATGTACCGGATGCCACGGAAACCCACCATCAAATGGAGCTCCAATGTCTTTAACTACCTATACTGATGTTAAAGAAGCAGTTGAAACCAGAGGCTTAATAAACCAAATAGAAACTGGGAATATGCCAAAAACCGGAAGTGCCCTTACAGCGACTCAAATTCAAAATTTTAAAACTTGGCAAACGAACGGCTTCCCTCAATAAACTTTTTTATGTAATAATCCGTTGGGTGCTATTATTAAAGTTAGTTGCGCCCAACGGATTATTACTGATTTATTGATTGCAGATTTCAATTTATTTTTATACTCATTTATGTAGCATTTAAAGTTTTTTCATAAGTTTCTATCCATTCTTTTACGGATACTTTTTTTGAAAGTGCTGCAATCAACTCAAACGGAATTTGATCCATTTTTTTAAATCTCAGGCAACTTTTTCCCATATCCAATTTTGCGTTGCCGGGTTTTTGATATTCCTGTAAAAGCCAATTCATCAGTTTTTGATCAATATACAAACCCATATGGTAAACTGCGATAAAATTTTTCTGGGAAGCGATACTCATAAATGGAAGCGGTAATTTAGGATTGCAATGATAGCCATTTGGGTATATTGAATGCGGTACAACATAACCAATCATTCCGTAATTTATAGTTTCCTCAAATCCTTTTGGCAAGTTGTCAAGTATTGTTTCTCTCAACTTGTTCATCACTTGTTTTCGGTCATCGGGCAGGCTATTTATATATTCATCCGACGTATTGGCCTCTGTTTTCATATCCTCATTTTTTGAATTCTTAATTGGCTTTATTCTCTTTAATCCTGTTGCTAATTTAACAAAGAATTTTTTACTTGCATCAATTTGTTAAAACAGTTCCTTGGGATTGATTGTGAAATGCTTTTTTGAATACTTTTGGTGAAGAAAAAAGATTGTAATAACCCTAACTGCCTTTTCGGATTGGTTTGCTTTTAGAAAAGACATGAAAGTTCAAAATATTCTATTACAGAGATGAGATTTTAGCCGTTAATAGTTACACGAATAGGTAAATAATTGTATATTTGCGCTTATTTAGAATGAATATAAACAAAGATTTTTAAAATGAACAGCACACACGCACAAGAACTTGGCGATAAAATAGTTGCGAAACTAAAAACTATTTATGATCCCGAAATTCCTGTTGATATATTTGAATTGGGTTTAATTTATGACGTTTTTGTAAGTGAAAACAACGACGTTAAAATTTTAATGACCCTAACTTCACCCAATTGTCCGGTAGCCGAAACATTGCCTGTTGAGGTTGAGGAAAAAGTAAAAACCATTGAGGAAGTTAAAAATGCCGAAGTTGAAATTACTTTCGATCCGATGTGGACGCAAGATATGATGAGCGAAGAGGCCAAATTAGAACTCGGATTCCTGTAATGGCCGATGAAATCTTAAATAGGGTTGCGAACAGCAAGTTGAAAACAATTGACCTGGAAGATTTTTATCCGAAAGGCGAGCGAACCGTTATTGACATTAAAAACTGGCTGTTTCACGAACAAATTTTGAAAGAAACGGATTTTAGGGAACATTTGAAAAATCACGATTGGAGTCAGTACAAAAATCATTTTGTTGCGTTAACTTGTTCATCTGACGCCATTATTCCTTCCTGGGCCTATATGCTGATTGCAACTTACGTTGCTCCTTTTGCAAAAAAAATAGTGGTCGGAAGGTTGGCCGCTTTGGAAACTTCTATTTTTCAGGAGCTAATCGCAAATTTGAATGTGGAAGATTTTGCAGGGAAACCGGTAATTATCAAAGGCTGCTCCAGCAAACCAATTCCAGAAACTGCTTATATTCAGCTGATTGAAAAATTACAGCCGGTGGCAAAATCCATTATGTTTGGCGAAGCCTGCTCTACGGTTCCTCTTTTTAAAAAAGGCAACTAAATTTTTTTCAGAACAATCAACCTAACTTTCTTCCTCAAATTCTTCGTACAACAAATCATTATAGGGAAAACGGGTGATGTGAATTTTTTTCACTTCATCAAACACTTTTTCTTTAAAGGCTTCCATATTTTCTTTGTTCAGTGCAGAAATAAACACGCAATTATTATCGAGTCTGTTCATCCAGGTTTTTTTCCATTCCTCTAAAGAAAAGTGCATTTCGGTTTTTTCAGTCACCAAATCATCGTCGTCAATAGTTTGATGGGTAAACGCGTCAATCTTGTTAAAAACGATGATGGTTGGCTTGTCGGCGCTTCCTATTTCAGCCAAAGTTTTATTTACGGAAGCCATATGATCTTCAAAATTAGGGTGCGAAATATCTACCACGTGCAACAGTAAATCGGCTTCGCGAACCTCATCCAACGTAGATTTAAAAGATTCTATTAGTTGAGTTGGCAATTTTCTGATAAACCCAACCGTATCCGTCAGCAAAAATGGAAGGTTTTTAATCACCACTTTTCTAACGGTCGTATCCAAAGTGGCAAACAATTTATTTTCGGCAAAAACTTCGCTTTTGCTCACCACATTCATCAAAGTAGATTTCCCCACATTTGTATAGCCAACCAAAGCAACACGCACCATTTTACCGCGATTTTTGCGTTGGACCGCCATTTGTTTGTCCACAATCTCAAGCTTTTTTTTCAGCAAGGAAATTTTGTCACGAATAATTCGACGGTCGGTTTCAATTTCGGTTTCACCCGGACCACGCAATCCAATTCCACCTTTCTGACGTTCCAAGTGGGTCCAAAGTCGGGTTAAGCGCGGCAATAAATACTCACATTGCGCCAGTTCAACTTGCGTTCTCGCATAACTAGTTTGCGCTCTTGCCGCAAAAATATCGAGAATTAAATTGGTTCTGTCCAGCACTTTAATGTTCAGCACTTTTTCAATGTTTCGCAGTTGTGACGACTTCAATTCATCGTCAAAAATAACTGTTCCAACATTATTGGCTTCAATATATTGGCGCACATCCTCCAATTTACCGGTTCCGATAAACGTTTTTGGGTTGGGTGTTTCTAACTTTTGGACAAATCTTTTTACTGCGATTCCGCCTGCGGTGAGCGTTAAAAATTCCAGTTCATCCAAATATTCATTGCATTTTTCTTCATTTTGATATTGGGTAATCAAGCCTATCAAAACAACTTTTTCGATGTTATCTTCTATAATTTCTGTCATATTCAAATTAGCCTATAGCTATATTTATGTTAAAAAATTGAATCAAAAAATAGTTTTTGCCAATTTTATGCCTTTTCATTTACTGAAGCAAAGATACAAATTACCAGGTTCAATTTTGAGTTTGTGCTATGAGCTTTTATTTAAATTGATTGGCAGTTTCAACAAGTAAAAACAATAGTAAATCCTAAATTAATTCCGAATTCTCGTCCAATCAAATTTTGTTGTAATTTGGAGCCAGTTTTTATGAAACAAAATTCGTAAACTTTATACCGAAGAAAATCAATGAAAACATATTCAGTAAAGGAAATCAACCAACTTTTAAAAGGCACTTTGGTTGGAGATACCAGCCACCAAATAAGCGGGCCGGAACAATTGGAAAAAGCCGAAACCAACCATATTTCATTTATAGGAAGCAAAAAATACGTGCGATTGTGGGAAACTTCAAAAGCCTGTGCGGCCATTGTGAATGAAGATTTGGACATAGAGCCAGGAGAAAATCGCGCCTTGATTAAAGTAAAAAATGCCGATTTGGCAATGGCCAGATTGCTGGAAATGTTCAGTCCGGATCCTCCTGTTTTTGAATCAGCAATTCACGCAACAGCAGTGGCTCATCATTCTGCAACCATTGGAAAAAACTGTAAAATTGGCGCAAACTGTTATGTAGGAAAAAACGTGGTATTGGGTGACGGTGTTGTTTTGTACCCAAATGTGATCATTTTTGATGAAACCAGTATCGGCAACGGCACGGTGATTTGGTCTGGCACCGTAATTCGAGAACGAAGTGAAATAGGCAGTTTTTGCATTTTTCATCTCAACGTAAGCATCGGTGGGGACGGATTTGGCTATTGCGCCAGTGAAGACGGCCGGGGTTTGGTGAAAATTCCGCACATTGGCAATGTGGTTATTGGAAATTATGTGGAAATAGGGGCAAATTCTTGTGTGGATCGCGGAAAGTTTAGTTCAACCAAAATTGGTGATGGATGTAAAATAGACAATCTTGTACAAATAGCCCACAATAGTGTGATGGGTCGCTCTTGCATTATGGCCGGCCACAGTGGCTTGGCGGGTTCCGTTACTCTTGGTGACGGCGTTGTTATTGGCGGAAGCGCTTCCATTAAAGACCACGTTACCGTTCATTCTGGCGCAGTGGTTGCAGGAGGTTCTGGTGTGATGAATGATGTTGAAGCGGGAAAAACGGTATTGGGTTATCCCGCACAGGATTCCAGAGAAATGTTGAAGCAATGGGCTGCGCTACGCCAACTTGTTAAATAGAAAAATGATCAATCTATATAATAAATCGCTCCTTTAAGATAGGGTATATCAAAAAATTTGTGGGGTTAAGTCCGCAATTTTTTGTTATTTAATTTATATTGGTTTAAAATTCAAAAATTACTTTCCCATGACCAAGTTTAGCGATCTCTTTTAAATTATTGACCGTTAGGTCTTCGGTATTTTTAACCCGTATAATTGCTCCTGATCTTTCAGCGAGAACTGCAAAATCGTTTAGCTCAGTCACGGTAAATAAAGTGGCGTCTATATTCATTCCACCACCCAATCTAATAATGTCTTTCAGGTCGGTAATTGTTTTTTTCATTTTATTAAAATTTCATATTTAATTTTTTTATAATTGGCAAAACGGCTCGCAATGCAAAAGTTTTTCAGTTTAATTATCGGGCCAACGTTAATTATCAATCTTTTAACCAGTCAACAAAACCTTAAAGCTTTTAAGGTTTATGCCATAAATAAAAATAAAAGTGGGATTGAAGCAATTTTTTATTCTTTTTATTAGCGTGTTAAAGTTATGAATTTTATTTTTACATCCAAAGATTATTTATAAAAGATTAAAAAACAAACTATTAATGTGTTTTATCTTCGTAAGTAGTAAAAATTCAAGGTATTACCTCGCTCTCGGATTAAAACCGCCAGGTGCGTTTTGCGGTGAATTCGGATGTGTAATCAAGCTGTTTGATGCAGCCGAATAAATGGTCCATTCACTGACGGTAAATACTGGATTTGGTGCAGATATAGAGGTCTTTCTCACCGCTCTTCCGTCTAAATATTCCCAATTTGTGCCATTTCCATCAACACCAATAACGCCAAAAATATCGATTCTTGCGCCGGTGTTGTTCACCAACTCATAAACGTCATCGCCGTTTCCGGAAATATAGGTGGATTCAATATCCGGAATATCATCAAACAATATTTTGTAATCGCTGCCGGCAATAATCACAAAACCGCCAGCGGGAATCAAGATTCCGGTTAACGCCAATGCCGTTCCGGAAACCGTTGACGCACCATTTAAATATTTATTCAGCTTCCATCCCGTTAAATTCACTTCGCCAACTCCGGCATTGTAAAGTTCCACAAACCGTGCAGAAACATTGTTGTTTGGGTCGGCAACTTCTGTAATCATTATTTTTGGAAAAAAAACCGGACAAGCTTCAAAAGCTCCAGAAAACTGAACATCCAAAGCGGTTCTCAACTCAAGAACATTGCTTAAAACGCCGGTAATATTTCCTCGTCCCTGCGGAAATAATTTGTTTGCAAAAGTGGCCTTTCCATTGGTGAAAACCGATAGTTTTGTAGAGATGTTGCAGGTTTCCAAAGTTCGAAAACCGTTGTTTATACCGCTAAAATAGGTAAATGCTGAACCCAATTCATTTTGCGCCAATTGCACATTTTTTACTTTTATCAAAGTGTTGTCAAAAGCGGGATTCAATACCTCTGATATAGAAATTTCTTTGGGAATTATATTAAAATTTTCGCTGCTGTTGAAAATGAAATCGGGAATTTGGGATTCTTCAATTTCAATAATGGCAGTTCCCTTTGGAAAACCGATGGTTAAAACACCTTCTTTTTTATTCATATACAGTTTGTTCAACTTCACAAAAACCTTGTCGCCAACATTGTATTGTTCAAAATTGGCGGTTTTGCCGATTAAAATTTGAATGCCGGCAGTTGCGTTTTCAACCGCATCTTGAATCACTAATTTTTTCTCGAAACTTCCGTGTTCGTCGCTTGAAATTACAAAGCCTTCAATTACATAATTGTTGCTGATGCCAAATTCAACTACACTTCCTTTGTACATTTCCTTCACCGATTTCAAAGTGATATTTGGCTGAAAAGAACTGGAATAATCGCACCTTGCTGTGGTGAATTTCACATCATCCGTATCGCGCAAATACAATTGAAAATCGTCATAATAATTGCTGAAAATGGCTACAACGTTTCCTTTTCCTTCGGGCAAAAGATTGTTTTTGAAACTGGCATAACCGCTATTTCTTAGAATCACTTCATCCATAAAATTACAGGAATTGTCAGTGCTTTGCAATGCGCGATTTACGGTTTCGGTATTATCGGCATTTCCATAAGCTTTCCCCAAATCGCCCGATTTAAACTGAACATTTTCAATTTCTATGAGCATTTCCAGCATACTTTTATTCAAGTCTTCGATAGCAACTTTTTTGGGAATTATTTCCGCAACTTCACACGAACGCACAATGTATTTGTCGAGTTCCGAACCCAAAATACCTGCCAGTCCGTCTCCGGTTGCCACGCCAATTTGCACGCTTCCAAAACTGTAGCCAACCGCCAATCCTTTCAATTTTACGTAAATTTTCCGTCCGACATTATATTTCGTGTAAATATTGGTTTGGTTGATGGAAACCTTAATGGCCGCAGTCGGATTCTCGGGTTTGTCCTGAATAGAAATAGACTTGTAAATATTCCCCGATTTGTCGCTGGAAACCACGTAACCTTCCACAATAATATCGGCTTCAATGATTTTGGCACCTCCAAAAGTGTACATTTCTTTTACTTGTTGAATTGTGGTAGTTGCCGTAAGTTCAGGCTCTGAGCAATCGACATTGGGCGTTTCAAAATCCCCGTCTTTTACACAACTTATAAAAAGGAAAATTAATAAGAGAAATTGGTTTACTTTTAATACTGTTTTGTTGTTTTTCATAGCGATAATTTTAAAATCTTAGATATAAATTCAAATAATAAGAGGTTTTTCCACCATACCAATATTTTGGTCCGAAAATGGGTTTCTGCAGTTGTTTGTCCTCTTTTAATTCGGGGTAATTCGATTTCCGCGATTGTTCAAATCCGCCCGTTTTAAACAATTCGCCCAAAATATTGTTGATTCCCATAAAAAATCCGAGATAATAGTCATCAATTTTCCATGATTTTCCGCCAACGGCATTCACCAAAAAAGCTGGGTTAAATTTTTCCTGTTTCAATAAATGGTCAACTTGTTCCTGGGTGACCTGCACACCGGTTTCATCATCCAAAAAAGGCACGCCGTCGGAATCCAGATAAAAATTATTGGTTCGCAACAAAGGCGAAATATCCAGATAATTGTTGGACAAATAATTGGCGTTTATCTGAAAAAACCAATAAGCCGGGTCGCGGTATTCAAAAGTGACCGAATAGGCGCGCTGAGGCGTTCCGGAAATGTGGTAATTTTTTAAATATGCCGTTCCGAAATTGCTGTATAAATCGGTAAAACTCTCTGAAATCAGGTATAATTGCGGATTGTTGCTGTAGGTAAATTGCCCAACAGAACCGGCAGCCAGCAGTTTTACGGTGGGCAAAATCTGGTATTCAAAACTTAATTCGGTACCCATATTCATTTTGTCGACGCCTGTAATTATTTCATTCACAAAATCGGCCTGGTCGCCCAACAAACCTTCCGCAAAAAAGAAGGAAGTTTCTATGGCGTCGCTAAATTTTGTGTAATAGGCCGTTAGGCGTGATTGAATTTTTGGTGCCCTGAAAACATAACTTAAATCGCCGGTAACAATTTTCTCGCTGGTCAAATCGGGCGTGATGCTGTTATTGACGCGCGAATTGGAAAATGCCGTTTTTATGGTAGGCGCATTGGTGGTGTAAGCACCGTTTAAAGTGACCAAATGCCGCCCGGTAATTTTATAGGTGGCACCGGCTTTTAGACCGAAATCCATAAAATGTTGTTTTTCCCCTTTTCCGAAGGAATTTTCAAAATAAGTGCCGTTTTTAAACAAACCATCCCGCTGGTAATTGGTGCTTTTTGCATTCAATCCCACAAAATAATCGAAGTTGTTTTGAGTTCCTTGCACTTGCCCAAAAACGCTCGCCGTAAAAGCATTGATGGTGTAATTATACTGAAATATATCGCCTTCAACAACAGTTCTGTTCGGGTTGTTTAAATCGTTTTGCCGCGCATCGCCCAATGCATATTGGTCCAAATCCACAAACCCGTTTCCACCCAACAAATCCAACATATTTGCGTAATTTTCGGACTTTAAATTTTTGAAGGAAACGCCTCCGTTGAAGTTCAGATTATCGATAAATTTTGTGTTGATGATTGTATTTGCCGAAAATTGCGTGTCATCAACCCGGTCTTCATACAAATAATACAACGAATTTCCGTTATCCGCATTTGCCTGATACAATTCATTCCATTTCAATTGTCCGTTTTTCAAAAATTCCTGTTCCGATAAATACGCATTTGCATAATCGGGATTGTCGGGATATCTCAAAAAATTGCTGGGCAAATATTTCCAGTAGGTTGGGTCGGGATTCAGCGCGTTAAAATAGCCCAACCTGCTGTTTCCTATATGTCCGAATTGATAAGCCAAAGTAGATTTTATGGTCGTGTTTTCCCTTTCATAAAAATGGCTCAACATCAACACAGGCTCAAAAACTTCCTTGATTCTTGAGTTTCGTTTATCACCTTCCTGATTTCCCCAATAGGCATTGTATCGGTAGCCTTTTAAATCGTAAACTTCCTGGGTATTTGGCGATGATTTTCCGCGTTTGTTGGGCGTAGCGAAAGCCGTAAAATTTAAGCCGTGATTTTTAGTAATCCTTTTTTCGACCGCCAATAAACCCGACCACGCATTGTAAGAAGTTCCTTCTATATAACTTTCTTGTGCCATTTTGCGAGATGCAGAAACCACAAAAGCCCAATTGTTTTTATTCCATCCCGATGCGTAAGTTGCCATAGCGCGGCCGGTATAACTTTTATTGGTTGAAGAAACC
>JGI25319J35699_1001004_pt1 | contig 12446 bp, 12 predicted proteins | sample AutmiccommuBRH17_FD_35699 | JGI IMG/M metagenome (IMG submission 35699) | reverse complement strand
AGGCGACCTCGTCGATCTGCGCGTCGCCAAATGGATCCTCGAACACCCGCATGTGCTGCCCGAGTGGCAGGTGACGGGTGTGTTCGTCCAGTTCGACGGCAGCGGCCAGGGCCGGCAAGAGGGCCAGGATAAGCAGGAAGACGTACCGCATGATGCCTCGTGCAGGCCAGGCGACGAAAACGGATTCACGCCCCGCGAACCCCGCCACCCGGTCCGAAAACCAAAGTGCCAGCAATCTACCACAGCGATGGTTGCAGCCGGAAAAGGCGAATGCCTGAGGGATCGATCGTCCGATGGCCGGCGAGCGCCGCAGCGGCGGTTAAACGCACAACTGCCGCGTCCCGCCAGCGCTGTTTGGTGATAAGCTCGCACGCCATGAAAAACCCTACTTCAAGACCCGTCGTCCTCTGTCTGTCCGGCCATGATCCCAGTGGCGGCGCCGGCCTGCAGGCGGACATCGAAGCCCTNCTGGCGCAAGCCTGTCACGCCGCACCGACGGTCACCGCACTGACCGTGCAGGACACTGTCAACGTCACCGACTTCCGCGTCCTCGACCGCGAATGGGTGCTCGCCCAGGCCAACGCAGTGATCGCCGATATGCCGATCGCGGCAGTCAAGCTCGGCATGCTCGGCTCGGTGGAAATGGTCGAGACCGTTCTCGAGATCATGGCCAGGCTGCCCGGCGTGCCGCTGGTCTGCGATCCGGTGCTGCGCGCCGGTGGCGGCGGCGCGCTGGGCAAGGATGATGTCGGCTTCGCCATGCGCGAGCGGTTGTTCCCGGTGTCGGCCATCGCCACACCGAACCTGCCGGAAGCCCGCATCCTCGCCGAGCTGCCCGAGGGCAGCGCCGACGAATGTGCCGAACGCCTGCTGCCGCACATCCGCCACCTGCTGATCACCGGCGGCCACGGCGATGAAAGCGAAGTGCATAACCGTCTTTACTGCCGCGATGGTAGCCGCCACGATTTCACCTGCGCGCGCCTGCCCGGCAGCTATCACGGTTCCGGCTGCACACTGGCCAGCGCCCTGGCCGGCCGTCTGGCGCTGGGCGAGGAGCTGACCAGTGCCGTCCGTTCGGCGCTCGACTACACCTGGCGCACCCTGCGCGATGCCGAGGCGCCCGGCCACGGGCAATTCGTCCCGCGGCGCCTGCCACTGGACCTGGTCTGACTGGAGAGCAGCGCATGAAGGATTCGACCCGCCTGCGCGGCCTGTACGCCATCACCGACAGCAAGNTGCTCGCCGAGGGCCGTTTGCTGCCGTATGTCGAAGCCGCGTTGAAAGGTGGCGCCCGCCTGCTGCAGTACCGCGACAAATCCAGTGACGAGGCCCGTCGCTTGCGTGAGGCCGATGCGTTGCAGGAACTCTGCGCCCGCCATGGCGCGCAACTGATCATCAACGACGACGCCGAGCTGGCGGCGCGACTGGGTGTCGGCCTGCACTTAGGCCAGGAAGATGGCTCGCTGGCCGCCGCCCGTGCCCTGCTCGGCCGCCAGGCAATCATCGGCGCCACCTGCCATGCGCAGCTGCCGCTGGCCGAGCAGGCCGCGCGTGAGGGTGCCAGCTATGTCGCCTTCGGCCGCTTCTTCCAGTCGCAGACAAAGCCGGGCGCACCCTCGGCCGGTCCCGAGCTGCTGCGCGAAGCCCGCGCCCGCATTGGCCTGCCGATTGTTGCCATTGGCGGCATCACGCCGGAAACGGCACCAAGCCTGATCGCCGAGGGCGTGCAGATGATCGCCGTGGTGCACGCGCTGTTCGCCGCCGACAGCCCGGCCGAGGTCGAGCGCCGCGCCAGAGCGTTCAGCCAGTTGTTCAATACCCCCTGATTCCGCCACGGCTGACCCGCCACATGGCGGTCAGCCCCTGTTCTGCGAGGCCCGCATGTCCCGTTCCGAAACCCTTTTTGCCAGCGCCCAGACCCACATCCCTGGCGGCGTCAATTCCCCCGTGCGCGCCTTTCGCAGCGTCGGCGGCACNCCGCTGTTTCTCAAGCACGCCGCCGGCGCCTATGTGATCGACGAAGATGACAAGCGCTACGTCGACTACGTCGGCTCCTGGGGCCCGATGATTCTCGGCCACAGCCACCCTGAGGTGCTCGATGCCGTGCGCCGCCAGCTCGAACACGGGCTGTCCTACGGCGCGCCGACCGCCATGGAAACCGAGATGGCCGAACTGGTCTGCCGCCTGGTGCCATCCATGGAGATGGTGCGCATGGTCAGCTCCGGCACCGAAGCGACCATGAGCGCAATCCGCCTGGCCCGTGGCTACACCGGCCGCGACGACATCATCAAGTTCGAAGGTTGCTATCACGGTCACTCCGACAGCCTGCTGGTCAAAGCCGGCTCCGGCGCCCTGACCCAGGGCGTGCCGAGCTCGGCCGGGGTGCCGGCGGATTTCGCCAAGCACACCCTGACCCTGGCCTACAACGACCTAGCAGAAGTCGAAGCCACGCTGAAGGAAAAGGGCGAGCAGGTCGCCTGCATCATCGTCGAGCCGGTCGCCGGCAACATGAACTGCGTTCCCCCGGCACCGGGCTTCCTCGAAGGCCTGCGCACCCTGTGTGACGCGTATGGCGTAGTGCTGATCTTCGACGAAGTGATGACCGGTTTCCGCGTCGCCCTCGGCGGCGCCCAGGCCTACTACGGCGTGACGCCGGACCTGTCGACCTTCGGCAAGATCATCGGCGGCGGCATGCCGGTCGGCTGCTTTGGCGGCAAGCGCGCCATCATGCAGCACATCGCCCCGCTCGGCCCGGTCTACCAGGCCGGCACCCTGTCGGGCAATCCACTGGCGATGGCCGCGGGCCTGACCACGCTGGGCCTGATCAGCCGCCCCGGCTTCCATGACGAACTGAGCGCCTACACCAGCCGTATGCTGCAAGGCCTGCAGGACCGCGCCGATGCCGCTGGCATCCCCTTCGTCACCACCCAGGTCGGNGGCATGTTCGGTCTGTATTTCAGCGGCGCCGATGACATCGTGACCTTCGCCGATGTCATGGCCAGCGATGCCGACCGCTTCAAGCGCTTCTTCCATCTGATGCTCGAAGGCGGCGTCTACCTGGCACCGAGCGCGTTCGAGGCCGGTTTCACNTCCATCGCCCATGGCGACACCGAGCTCGCAATCACTCTGGACGCCGCCGAGCGCGCCTTCGCCAAGCTCAAGTGAACCCGACGATGGAATTGCTGCAGAGCATCCTGCTCGCCCTGACTGCCGGCACCAGCGCAGTGCTGATCGGCCGCGCCCGGCGCCGTTACGGCGAGGCGGACCAGCCAGCGCTGTTCAGCGCACTGCTTGGCTTCATCCTGACGGCCGCCAGCGCTGCGTGCGCCGCCGCGAGCCTGCTTGGCATGGATCTGGAGGAGGCGTACCAGTGGCTGGAGCGCGCCAGCCTGCTGCTCGGTTTGCCGCTGATCGCGGTAGCTGCGCTGACCCTGGCGCGGCGCTGGGTGTGGAGTCGACCGAACTGGGGTCGCGTGGTGTTGGGGCTGTGCGTGTTCTTCGAACTGGCGCGACAGCTGGGCTGGAGCGAGCCGTACGCCTTCGGCCTGATGCTGACCAGTGCGCTGCTGGTGGTCTACGCCGGCGCGCTGCAATGGCCGGCAAGCCTGCCGACCCTTGCCGGCCTGGCGGCTGGCGCGCTTCTGCTGGGCGCGGCACCGCTGCCGAACGGCTTGTCGATCGTCCATCCGCTCGGCGACCTGAGACCGCTGCTGTTGGCCATCGCCAGCCCGCTGCTGGCCATTCTGCTGGTGCGCCTGCCGGGCAGCACACGCGAGGACAGTCCGGCAGTCACGTAAAAAGCCGATGACAGGCGGTTAAAGGCTTTGTAAGCAGGCTGCAGCTTATCCATAATGTGACGGCTGGCTCGTTCCAGCCTTTCATTACCGCCCTGCTCCTCGAGGCGCCAGATTTTCATGATCCGCACCGGCCGCATCCTGTCTTTGGGCTGTCTGCTGCTTCTCTCGCCTCTCACGGCCCTGGCCGGCGGGAATACCCTGCTGATCCCGGCGACCGCGCGCTGCGCGCTCGACACCCTTCCCGAAGAACTCCCCGAAGCACTGCGCAACTGCCAGCAGGCCGCCAGCGAAGGCGATGTGCAAGCCGCCTACGAGCTGGGCGAGTTTCACTACGACGGCAAGCGTGCGCCACGCGACCTGGCCAAGGCGCTGTACTGGTTCGAGCAGGCCTCACTGCGCGGTCATGCAGCCGCGCAACACCGGCTCGGCGTGATGTTCTTCCGCGGTGAAGGGGTCAAGGCCAACAACGTCCAGGCCTACATCGTGCTGAAGATGGCTGCCGTGAATGGCGAAGACGATGCGCTGGATACCGCCGACCGAGTTTCCGGACAGATGCGTCGCGACGAGCTGGAAATTGCCACCCAGGTCCTCGGGCAGATCTTCCGCGACTACCTGATGCAACTGCAGGCCGCCGACGCGCCGCAGATCCCCTGAACAATCGAGAAACCCCACGGCATCCACCCGCGCTTTCCCCTGCTCGGTCGTGGGCATATAATCGCCGGTCATTTTTTGCACAACGCCGGCCCGTAACATGACCCGCAAGCTTTTCATCGAAACCCATGGCTGCCAGATGAACGAGTACGACAGCTCGCGCATGGTGGACCTGCTGGGCGAACACCAGGCCATGGAGATCACCGAGAACCCGGCAGAAGCCGACGTGATTCTTCTCAATACCTGCTCGATCCGCGAAAAGGCCCAGGAAAAGGTCTTCTCGCAACTGGGTCGCTGGCGCGAACTGAAGCTGGACAATCCGCAACTGGTGATCGGCGTCGGCGGCTGCGTGGCCAGCCAGGAAGGCGCGGCCATTCGCGACCGCGCCCCGTACGTCGACGTGGTCTTCGGGCCGCAGACCCTGCATCGTCTGCCGGAAATGATCGACGCCGCGCGCACCACCAAGAAACCGCAGGTGGACATTTCGTTCCCCGAGATCGAGAAGTTCGACCGCCTGCCAGAGCCGCGCGTCGACGGCCCCAGTGCCTTCGTTTCAGTCATGGAAGGCTGCAGCAAGTACTGCACCTTCTGTGTGGTGCCCTACACCCGCGGCGAAGAAGTCAGCCGCCCGCTGGCCGACGTGCTGGCGGAAGTCGTCCACCTGGCCGAAAACGGCGTGAAGGAAGTCACCCTGCTGGGGCAGAACGTCAATGGCTATCGCTACGACGGGCATGACTTCGCCGACCTGCTGCACGCCGTCGCCGCAGTAGAAGGCATCGGCCGTATCCGCTACACCACCAGCCATCCACTGGAGTTCTCCGACGCGATCATCCAGGCCCATGCGGACATCCCGCAGCTGGTGAAATATCTGCATCTGCCGGTGCAGGCCGGGTCCGACCGCATCCTCGCGGCGATGAAGCGCAACCACACCGCCCTGGAGTACAAGTCGCGCATCCGCCGGCTCAAGGCCGCAGTGCCGGACATCCTGATCAGCTCGGACTTCATCGTCGGCTTCCCCGGCGAGACCGACAAGGACTTCGAGCAGACCATGAAGCTGATCGAAGATGTCGGCTTCGACTTTTCCTACTCCTTCGTCTATAGCTCGCGCCCCGGCACCCCGGCCGCGGATCTGGCCGACGACACCCCGGACGAGGCGAAAAAGCAGCGCCTGGCGATCCTCCAGCAGCGCATCAATCAGCAGGGCTTCGAGAACAGCCGACGGATGGTAGGTACCACTCAGCGCATCCTCGTCAGCGACTACTCGAAGAAGGACCCTGGCATGCTGCAGGGCCGTACCGAGCACAATCGCATCGTCAACTTCCGCTGCGACAACCCGCGACTGATCGGCCAGTTCGTCGACGTGCACATCGACGACGCGCTGCCGCACTCGCTACGTGGCACCTTGCTAGGTTGAGAGCCGGGTATGCGGCCCCCATGTGATTGCATCGGGGCCGCGACTGCGCTTTCCGCTTTGCGCCCGCGGCGCTATTCTTCCCTCACCACTTCGCCGACCACGGCCACATATAAAAGCCCTTGAACGCACCCATAGAACCGCATCGTTTCACCCTCGAACCCTTTGAAGCCCGTCGCTTCGCCAATCTCTGCGGCCAATTCGACGAGCATCTGCGCCTGATCGAACAGCGCCTGGAACTGGAGATCCGCAACCGCGGCAACCAGTTCGAGCTGATCGGCCCAACCGACGCGGCCAAGTCTGCCGAACAGCTGCTGCGCCGGCTGTACCGGGAAACCAAGAACACCGAGCTCTCTCCGGACATGGTGCATCTGTACCTGCAGGAATCCGGAATGGAGGAACTGGCCAATCCGAATGCTCACCAGGGCGTCGCCCTGCGCACCAAGAAGGGCATGATCCGCCCGCGCGGTGCGAATCAGCAGCGCTACGTCAAAGCCATCCTCGACAACGACATCAACTTCGGCGTCGGTCCGGCCGGTACCGGCAAGACCTACCTCGCCGTCGCCTGTGCCGTGGACGCGCTGGAGCGCGAACAGGTGCGCCGCATCCTCCTTGTACGCCCGGCGGTGGAAGCCGGCGAGAAGCTCGGCTTCCTGCCCGGCGACCTGGCACAGAAGATCGACCCCTACCTGCGCCCCCTCTACGACGCGCTCTACGAGATGCTCGGCTTCGAGCATGTGGCACGGCTGATCGAGAAACAGGTGATCGAGATCGCCCCGCTGGCCTACATGCGCGGCCGCACGCTGAACAACAGCTTCATCATCCTCGATGAAAGCCAGAACACCACCCAGGAACAGATGAAGATGTTCCTTACGCGGATCGGCTTCGGCTCCACCGCGGTGATCACCGGCGACATCACCCAGGTCGACCTGCCCCGCGGCACCAAGAGCGGTCTGGCGCACGTCATCGAGGTGCTCAAGGACGTCAACGGCATCAGCTTCACCCACTTCAAGCCAAAGGACGTCGTTCGCCATCCGCTGGTGCAGCGCATCGTCGAGGCCTACGAGTCCTTCGAGGATCGCCAGTCGCCGGCCAGCAAGCGTGCCGCGCAGGACGCCAGCGATGATTGAGCTCGACCTGCAGTGCGCCAGCACGGGCGCTGNGCCGGCCCTCGCCGATCTGCAGCGCTGNTGCGAACTGGCGCTACGCCAGCGTAGCGGCGACTCGGAGCTGACCATTCGCCTGGTGGACGAGGAAGAAGGGCGCGAGCTGAACCGCACCTGGCGGCAGAAGGACTACGCGACCAACGTGCTGTCGTTCCCGGCAGACGTTCCCGACGAACTGCTGGACATCCCGCTGCTCGGCGACCTGGTCATCTGCGTCCCGGTGGTCGAGCGCGAAGCCGCGGAACAGGGCAAGGCACTGGCNGCACACTGGGCGCATCTGGTCATCCATGGCTGTCTGCATCTNCTCGGCTACGATCANATCGACGATGNCGAAGCNGAAGAGATGGAAGAGCTGGAGCGTCAACTGCTGGCCGAGCTGGGTCATCCCGACCCCTATGCCGAAGAATCGCCCGTCATGGGCACTTGCAAGGACTCCTGAGTCAACGACATGAGCGAAGATCGATCGATCAGCGGGCAGAAGACCTGGCTGGAAAAAATCACCCAGGCTTTTGCCCATGAGCCCAAGAATCGCCAGGAGCTGCTGGAAATCCTGCGCGAAGCCCATCAGAACAAGCTGCTCGACAGCGAGGCGCTGGCCATCGTCGAAGGTGCCATCCAGGTCGCCGANCTGCAGGTACGCGACATCATGGTGCCACGCTCGCAGGTGATCAGCATCAAGGCCGATCAATCCCCCCGCGAGTTTCTGCCGGCCATCATCGGTGCCGCACACTCGCGTTATCCGGTCGTCGGTGAAAGCCTCGATGAAGTGATCGGCGTGCTGCTGGCCAAAGACCTGCTGCCGCTGATCCTCAAGGATGAACACCACAGTTTCGACATCAAGGATCTGCTGCGCCCGGCCACCTTCGTGCCGGAGTCCAAGCGTCTCAACGTACTGCTGCGCGAATTCCGCGCCAACCACAACCACATGGCCATCGTCATCGACGAGTACGGCGGCGTGGCCGGCCTGGTGACCATCGAAGACGTGCTGGAGCAGATCGTCGGCGACATCGAGGACGAGCATGACGTCGAGGAAGACAGCTACATCCGCCCGCTGCCCAGCGGCGACTTCCTGGTCAAGGCGCTCACCCCGATCGACAGCTTCAACGAATACTTCGGCAGCGCCTTCCCCGACGACGAATTCGATACCGTCGCCGGCCTGGTGATGAGCACCTTCGGGCACCTGCCCAAGCGCAACGAAGTCACCGAGATCGACGGGTTCCGCGTGCGCGTGCTCAACGCCGACAGTCGCCGCGTGCATATGCTGCGCCTGAGCCGCACCGCGGGCGCGTAAGCCGGCACGAGCCGTTCCGCGCAGCCGACCCTGCGCGGACNCTCGTCCGCCAGCTGCTTGCCGGCCAACTTCATCGCCCTTAGCCTCCCTCCCCGCACCGCTGCGCAAGGAACTTCCATGCACTGGATCACCCGTCCCGGATGGCCGGGCAACCTGCTGGCACTGGTCGCCGGCACACTGACCACGCTGTCGCTGGCGCCTTTCGACATCTGGCCGCTGGCGCTGCTCTCGGTGGCGCTGCTGTACCTTGGCCTGCGCGAAACCGCAGCGAAGCAGGCGGCGCAGCGCGGCTGGTGCTACGGCTTTGGGCTATTCGCCTCGGGGGTCAGCTGGGTCTACGTCAGCATCCATGACTTCGGCGCGGCCTCGCCGGCGCTGGCCGGATTGCTCACTCTCGGCTTCGTCGCCGGCCTGGCGCTGTTCTTCGCCCTGCTCGGCTGGCTCTGGGTGCGCCTGCTGCGCAATCGCCATTCCGCACTTGGCGATGCGCTGGCCTTCGCCGCACTCTGGCTGGCGCTGGATGCGCTGCGTGGCTGGATTCTCACCGGCTTTCCCTGGCTGTACATTGGCTACAGCCAGCTGGATGGTCCTCTGGCCGGACTGGCTCCGCTCGGCGGGGTCTGGTTGCTGAGCTTTGCCGTCGCACTGAGCGCCACCCTGCTCGCGGCGATCCCGCGACTGCTTGCCGACAAAGCACGCCTGGCCGCCGCCGTCGTGCTGCTGCTTTCCCCCTGGCTGGCAGGCCTGGCACTCAAGGACCATGCCTGGACGACCAGCAAGGGCGAACCGCTGACCGTTGCCGCAGTGCAGGGCAACGTCGCACAAAGCATGAAGTGGGACCCGAAGAAGCTCGAGATGCAGCTGCTGCTGTATCGCGACATGACCTTCGGTAGTCGCCCGGCAGACCTGATCGTCTGGCCGGAAACCGCGGTACCGATCCTCAAGGAGCATGCCGAGGGCTACCTGACGATGATGGCCGGCTTCGCCAACCAGCGCGAATCGGCACTCATCACCGGCGTACCGGTACGCCAGCCCAATGCGGCTGGCGAGCTGCGCTATTACAACGGGCTGACCAGCACCGGTGACGGTGCCGGCACCTACCTCAAGCAGAAACTGGTGCCGTTCGGCGAGTACGTACCGCTGCAGGATCTGCTGCGCGGCCTGATCGCCTTCTTCGACCTGCCGATGTCCGACTTCGCCCGCGGCGAATCCGGCCAACCACTGTTGCAGGCGAAGGGCCTGCAGATCGCGCCATACATCTGCTACGAGGTGGTCTACCCGGAGTTCGCCGCAGGGCTTGCGGCGCAGAGCGATCTGCTGCTGACGGTGAGCAACGATGCCTGGTTCGGCCGCTCCATCGGTCCGCTGCAACACCTGCAGATGGCGCAGATGCGTGCTCTGGAAGCCGGGCGCTGGATGATCCGCGCGACGAACAACGGCATCACCGTGCTGATCGACCCCTACGGCCAGATCACCGAGCAGATTCCGCAGTTCGAACAGGCCGTGCTGTATGGCGACGTCACCCCGATGCAGGGGCTGACGCCGTATCTGCGCTGGCGCTCCTGGCCGCTGATCGCGGTATGCGTGCTGCTGCTCGGCTGGGCACTGATCAGGCGCAAGGCATAGCCTCAGCTATGCGAGCTGCTGGGACCTGAACGGGTCTTTTGACTGCCGCTGAGAGGGCTTCATCGCAAGCCAGGCGGTTATGCCAAGCGCTGCCGCTCTTGACTGCGAAAGTCCAGCTCCGAGCTGGCTTTGTTCGCGGCCAAGGCTGCCCCTACAGCCGCCAACGTGGGGGCGACCTTGACCGCGAATGGCGAGTTGCGGGCTGAGGCTCACCCCACGACCGTACACTCAGGTTAATGCGTTCGACTCAGTCGTTCGCGGAGCGGTACACAAGCGGGTAAACCGCCATACCGACGACCTCGTTGAGCAACATGCCGTTCTGCCAGAAGGCCTTGGCCTCCGGCAACCAGCCATTCAACGGCCGACCATTGGGCACGCCCATGAAGCCCACCGGCGCAGCGATCACCTCGATCCCGTTCTGCTCGAAGCACCAGCGCGAGCGCGGCATGTGCGAGGCGGATGTCACCAGCACCACCCGCTCGATGCCCGCCGCACGCAGCATCTCGGCGCTGAAAACCGCGTTCTCCCAGGTCGTCCGGCTACGCTCCTCGAGCCAGCGCGTGGCGACGCCAAAGTCGCGCTGCAGCACCTCCGCGCCGAGCATCGCCTCGCTGGGTGGCTGGCCGTAGTGCAGCCCGCCACTGGTGAGAATCGGCAGGCCGCTGGTCTTGGCTAACCGCGCCGCATAACGCAAGCGCTCCAGCGCGATGTAGCCGGGCTGATCGCCGCCCCATGCCGGATCACTCTGCTCGCGCCCGGCCCCCAGCACCACGATGGCGCCGGCCTCTTCATCCAGCTGCATCCACTGCGCCTCGACCAGCGCCGGCTCGCGCTCAACCAGCCGCGCCGTCCATTCGACGACGACCGGCAGGCTCATCAACCAGAGCCCAACCAACCCCGTGACGAAGCACAGCGCCGCCAGCTTTGGCGCGCGCCGGCGCAGCCACCATCCGAGCAACAGCAGGAGTAGCAGCACGCCCGGCGGCAAAAGCAGCTGCTTGAAGAAATAGCGAATAGGCATCCGACCTCCGCGGCAAAGGCAGACACTCTAGCCGCAGCCGGCGGATTTGTCGGCCACTGCTCAATGCCGCGGATAGGTGTGCAGACGCTGCCTGGCGCGCAGCAGCTGCGACCCGCAGACGTGGCAGGCTGCGGGGCCGGCGCCTTCCGGCCAACTCACTTCGGCGTTGCACAGCGCGCAACTCAGCGTCTGTTGCAACGCCAGCGGCGCGTGGCGGCCATGCGCGCCGTGCCGTTGTCGACTACCACTGCGCACAGCCGGACGCAGCGCCTGGCGCGACAGGTGAGCCTGCTCCTCCGCCGCGGCATGCCAGCCCGAGAGCCATTGGGAATCACGCTGCAGATACGCACGGATCAGCTCGAATTCCGCCGGCGTCAAACCGCGTACTTCCAGCTCGCCAGCACCGTCCGCATCACCGGACGTAGCACGTTCGGCCTCCTGCAGGGCCGAGCTCAGTCGCTGCAACACCCTTGCATAAAGACTACTGTCCTCAGATCGTGGCTCTCGGTCCATCAACCTCACCTCACATTCGTCCCGCCCCTGGATCAAGCGTAGCTCAGCCTGACGCGCTCAAGCCGCGCACGACGGACGGAGCTCTGGAGCAGCGGCAAATGGGGTTTCCCTAGGCCGCGGGGGGTCATGTATGCTACGGCGCTTCCATGCCTCCGCCCGCAGCCCGCCGGGTCGCGTTAGCGCCAGGTCCGCCGGACCTGCCAACGTGCCCGCGACAACGCATTCGCGGAGAGCCAGCCCCCATCCCAACGCCAGTAGCCATGCACGAACAGTATCAGCCCCGCGAAATCGAAGCCGCCGCGCAATCCCATTGGGACGCGCAGAAATCCTTTGAAGTGAGCGAACAGCCAGGCAAGGACACCTTCTATTGCCTGTCGATGTTCCCCTACCCCAGCGGCAAGCTGCACATGGGTCACGTGCGCAACTACACCATCGGCGACGTGATCGCGCGCTATCAGCGCATGCAGGGCAAGAATGTCCTGCAACCCATGGGCTGGGACGCGTTCGGCATGCCGGCGGAAAACGCCGCGATGAAGAATCAGGTGGCACCGGCGAAGTGGACCTACGAAAACATCGCCTACATGAAGGCCCAGCTGAAAAGCCTCGGCCTGGCGGTCGACTGGACGCGTGAAGTCACCACCTGCAAGCCGGACTACTACCGCTGGGAGCAGTGGCTGTTTACCCGCCTGTACGAAAAGGGCGTGATCTACCGCAAGAACGGCACCGTCAACTGGGACCCGGTCGACCAGACCGTACTGGCCAACGAGCAGGTCATCGACGGCCGTGGCTGGCGTTCCGGCGCGTTGATCGAGAAGCGCGAAATCCCGATGTACTACTTCAAGATCACCGCCTACGCGGATGAGCTGCTGGAGAGTCTGGACGAACTGGATGGCTGGCCGGAACAGGTCAAGACCATGCAGCGCAACTGGATCGGCAAGTCGCGCGGCATGGAGATCAGCTTCCCCTACGA
>JGI25319J35699_1001000_pt1 | contig 12478 bp, 14 predicted proteins | sample AutmiccommuBRH17_FD_35699 | JGI IMG/M metagenome (IMG submission 35699) | reverse complement strand
ATTGGTATGTTTATCGGTAATAAGTATTGTCCTTCCACATCTAAGTAATATACAGTTACATATGAGCGAGTCTGTCCCTCTATTTGCTCATATGGAACAGTTGAACTCTGTGGCAAGTTTTTACCCTGTTCTGTCTTGTTTGCAGGTTCGTTTTCTTTACTAAAACATCCGCCTACAAAAACCGTTACTATGATTAAAAGGATAGTAACCTTTTTTCTCATATACCAATCATCCTCCCCGCAGCCTAGTTTATTATGTCAGTATTGTGTATTATTCGACCGATTTATAGTAAAGTCCTGCCCACGGCAGGACTTCTAAGTAATTTTATAGTTTATATGTGCTGCCTTTCACCCTTTGTTTAATTCCGTATAGACTGTTCTTATGATCCCGATTATAATAATAAACCCCATGTAACCAAATATTGGGTATAAATTACTGACCAATTGCGCAAACCCCAGCCGGGAAAAAGGCACCGCCAACAAAATAACAACTACCACAGCCACGTTATAGCTAGCTATACCCGAAAATCTACGTGCCAGTCCGAAAGCATTTGCCAAGGCCGTAGTCAACATGGCAAACCATAATATCAAAGTGTAAAAAAATTCTAATATGGGATGCAAATGACGACTTATAAATAGCATCGGAATTTCGTAGGCTAAAACTTGGGGGTAGTAGTGATCCATGGCTAATGTAATTGAAAAACCTAACACCCCTAACAACAGCCCACCTATTATCCCTCCCAATATACTTTCACGGTTTTCCCTGCTAAGCGAGGTTAAAACGACGGCTCCCGTAACCATATTATAAGATACGTACAAAAAAGTTGCCAGCAACCAGTTCCCTCCCACCATACCTTTTGGATCTGGCACCTGCTGCAGCGCCCCCTCGTTTATTACTAATGTCTCTCCTCCTATTGCCATTAAGCATACCAAAATTGACACAAAAATTAGCACTGGTATTAAGCATGAATTAAAAATTAAGACACCTTTACTGCCTGAAATTAGGGCAATAAGTAGACATGCAGTTGTAATTAAAAGACCCAGCCAGAAGGGGGCGGATAAATGTTCTACAAATACGGCGACACTCCCCGCTAACATAATACATAAACCCGCAAACAAGAAACATGTTAACCATAATTCCATTACTCTTCCNATTTTTTTACCCAGAATGCTGAACATTAGCTGTGTATAGGAAGTTACCTCTTTTTTATTTACCAGCCATATTGANAGTGCACCAAACAGTGCGAACAGTAATCCGGCAATTAGCAGGCCCCAGTATCCTTTTTCCCTAAATTTCAAAAAGAATTGCACCAACTCTTGCCCCGATGCAAAGCCAGCCCCAATTACCGCCCCCATGTATGTTGCTGCCACTTGTACTGCTCCATACCGCTGTCTCACAGGACTTCCCCCTTCTGCTAATGTTTATGCATCAACCTTTAGGGTTTTACCTGTTTTATTATTCTTTTAAGAAGATGTATTTCACCTGAATAAAAATCTCGCTTTTAACATATACTCTAGGCAACAATAGGAATACAGGTGACGCCCATGACAAATTTTTCGTTGTTTTCCCTTTTAAAATCACCTCAAAAAGTTCTGCCGCCAAAATTAAAATTAGACCATCAAGATCCTCTGGCCGTTCATAAACTAAGCAATTTGTTGGGAGAATATCTTAATCAATTAAATCCAGATAATAGAAGACCGTTAATTGTAGTGGCAATTGGTACCGACCGTTCAACCGGAGATAGTTTGGGACCGCTAACCGGTACTAGGCTGCAAGAGTTCTCAATGCCAGAACTAATTATTTACGGCACATTGGATGACCCAGTTCATGCCAGTAATATGACTGAAAAGCTAAAGTTTATTCAGAATGCGCATAACAATCCCTTAGTCATCGCCATAGACGCTTGCTTGGGAAGAAATGAGAGTGTGGGTTGTATTACGTTATCTCCTGGTTCGGTCCGCCCCGGTGCAGGGGTTAACAAAAATCTACCAGCAATTGGTGATATACATTTCACTGGAATTGTCAACGTTGGCGGCTATATGGAGTATTTGGTTCTTCAAAACACTCGTCTTAATGTAGTAGTAAAACTTTCTAATCAAATTGCCAACAGCATTCTCCTTGGAGTGCGCAAGGCCAAAAGAAAAACTCAATCTTATTCCATTCAGTAGTTAGAAGCTAAATGGTATACAAATTATCACTAAAACTGTATGGCCTAGCTTGAAAATCAGCTTTTGACACGCATAAAGAAACAGTGGTTTTATCAACCGCCACTGCTTTTTTACTAGGTATTTTTTTATAACAGCTTAGCGCCATTGATGACTAATTCAAACTTGCAACCCAATCTTTCTGCTGCTCGCCGGCACATTAGCATTTTGGTGAGGAAAATTTCAAAATACTCCATGACCGAACAAATAGCCGGATCGATCTCTAATCTCAATCTAATAATCTTATTTGGGTCTGTGTCTATTTCCAAATCAGATTTGGTTGCAGCATAGTTTACCCTATCCCTAGTGGTAAAACTAGCTATATCCTTTTTCCGAACTCGGGAGGAGTGTACATCAACCTTATCTGCAATAATCACCGCAGCGGATACTGAAGTTACCGCCGTTCCTGTTTTTTCCTCATGATTGCCGATTGCTGCTAAGACAGTCGACAAATCTTCCAGCGGCATATTAAGCCTTTGTAGAATTTGTTTAACTATTAATGCCCCATTGCGCCCGTGATTATATCTATTAACTACATTACCCATATCGTGCAGATAGCCTGCAATAGCGGCTAGTTCTGCTTCATGAGGCGAATAATTTAGTGCCATCAGTATCCGACGGCTATTTATAGCCACCCGATCAATATGTCTCCAGCTATGTTCAATAGCTCCCATAGCGCCAAGGTATTGATGGCCTTTTTCCATATATGCCTTTACTTCGGGGTTTTCTTTCACTTCTTCAAAAGTTAACAAAGTAACACCGCCTAAAACACAAAATTATTGGGGCAAGCGAGAACTAATTAAATCTGCTGCCTCCTTGGGGGACATACCAACAGCATTAATTACTAATGGATGTATTTCATCCCCANCCCAGTCATTAGTTATATTTGGAATACCTTCCCAATCACAACTGNCGCCGCTGTAGACAATTGCGTTTGCTGTGTCATCTCCCTGACCCGTGACCGTCNTAAACCCTCTAGCTCTTAATTCTTGTTCAATATTCTCCAAACCCTTCTGTACCNCAATCTTTCTCATGAGATACCCTCCTGATTTTTTTGATAGGATACCCAAAAAGCTATTAGTTATCCCCAGGCATAATTATGGGTATTGCCTGTGGAAGCACAGAAAATTTTAAGGGTAAATGGTTATTTTGTTCACCGTCAATATGAGTAGCAATATTCATATTTCCATATACGTCTATATTCTTTGATTTGTAACTGGTTACTTTTGGATGATTTAAATGCTTCCCTTGATAAACGCTGGGAAAGTTTGAAATAAACTGGAAACGGGATAGATTTTCAACAACACATATGTCTAATTGTCCGTCATCCAACTCCGCTTTGGGGGTTATTTTTATTCCCCCGCCCACATAACGTGAGTTTCCAACAGCCACCAACAGTACTTCTTTATTTATTATTTTACCATCAATGTCTAAGGAAATAGGAAATGGTTTTAAAGTTATTAGCATCTTTATTATTCCGAATAAATAGGCACCATGCCCGCTGAAAAAAGCGGGGCTGTTGTTTGCATGCCTTGCTACNTCAGCATCTATGCCAATCCCACANACATTTATGAAATACTTATCATTGACTTGCCCCAAATCTATATAACGTACACGACCACTATACAACTGTATTACTGCTTCAAGGGGATCCATCGATAAACCCAAAGATCGCGCAAAATCATTCCCCGTGCCTGTTGGAATTAGGCCAAGCTCGATATCAGTATTTCCTAAGCCGTTAATTGCCTCATTTAATGAGCCGTCACCGCCTACTACAATAATTCTATCCATTTTGTCGTGTGCTGCTTGCCGTGCTAAAAATCCAGCATGTCCTTTTGCATTAGTAAACACCGGAAATATATCCCAGCCTGTTTTATTTAGTGCTTCTTCAATTTTGGGCCACTTTTGATAGGTGCGTCCCTTACCTGCTTTTGGGTTTACTATAACCGAAACTTTCATTTCTGACTACCTTCCCGTGATAATGTATTCTTAACAGCTCTTTAAAGCCTTTTCAATAGCTTGTTTTTCTTCATCAGTTAATAAGTAACTTGATAACCCTTTGTTTATTGGTTTAGAATAAATTCTACTGTCTTCCCGTCCATAAAGACTGCTTATTACTACTCCACTTCCTTCCTCATTCAAGAAAGCGACTGCAAAACTAAGGTCACTTCCTACGTCATCAAACGCGTTATACCTAACTACCGCATTTTTTTGCAGGCATTGAGGCATTTTTTCTTCTAAAAGCATTAGTCTTCTATTTGCTTTTCCAAATTGATTACGAAGGGCCTCTGTTTCATTCTGAAAATCTACCAACCTTTCTTCTAAACTCATATCCCCTACAGCTGTTTTCATGAAAGAACGGTACCGTTTTTCTAGCCGGCGTAATTTGACAAATAATGACAATATACTAAGGGCCAATATCAAAACCAAGCCGCTTAATAAATATATTATGTATTGATTATTAAACATCTCTATCAATTGCTCCAACACTGCAACACACTCCTCATTTCTATCGCTTGAATTACTTTCAACAAAAATATTAAGAATCCTTCACAACTATCGTGAACGCAATTTCATTGACACGAGGAAACCGCTATATTAAAATTACAATTAGCTCTATAAGCTAAATTTATTTGGTACTCTATTTATAAACATGTTAAATATACATCACGGAGGCTTAGAATATGTGCGAGCAGAAATTAACTAAGTTACAAGAAATACTTAGAAACATGGAAAGCGTTTGCATTGCTTTTTCCGGTGGAGTAGATAGTACATTTTTAGCTAAGGTCGCATTTGATGTATTAGGCGATAAAGCTCTTGCCGTAACCTCCAATTCCGAAACTCTGTCCAATTCTGAGTATGATCAATCCATCGACTTGGTAAAAGAAATAGGAATTAAGCAGGTTATTATAAACACTAACGAGTTGAATAATAAGGATTTTGCAGCAAACCCCACAAACAGGTGTTATTTTTGTAAAAAAGAGCTGTTTACCCAGATTTGGACTATCGCTAAAGAAAATGACATCAGATATGTTGCAGACGGGGCTAATACTGATGACTTAGGGGACTTTCGCCCTGGTCTCACTGCACGAGATGAACTTTCCGTTCGCAGTCCCTTACAAGAAGCGGAATTAACGAAAGAGGACATTAGAATTTTGTCTAAGCAGCTTGGCCTTTCCACTTGGAATAAGCCAGCCATGGCATGTCTTTCTTCACGCTTTCCCTATGGTCAAAAAATTACCAAAGACAGCCTTAATCAAGTGGAGTCTGCAGAACAAGTACTGAAGGATTTAGGTTTTTCCCAACTACGGGTACGTCACCATGACCATATAGCAAGGATTGAAGTTCCTAAAGTTTATTTTCCTAAGATCTTAGAATTACATGACTTAATTTATCAGAGATTTATAGATATTGGTTACACTTATGTTACCTTGGACTTAATGGGCTTTCGGAGCGGCAGTATGAATGAGGCTATAAATAAATGACAATACTAAGGGAATTATTAAAGCTACAGCATAAAGTGCTGTAGCTTTAATTTATTGAATTTTTCCTCGGGCACTTACAGCCCAACTATCCGTTATTTTTCCGTTCTTGGCCACGTATACCATATCTGAAAGGTTTATAACTGGACATGCATGGTTAGGAATAATCTGTAATATTTCACCTAATTGCGGCAACGGCCCTTCTGTTTCAACTTCGATTACACCATGCTCTTCCGATAATCTTGTCAAATTAAGGTTAGGGTAATGGCATATTATCCCAAACCCATTAACCAACTCCGTACCGTGTGCCCCCTTGTCTAACGCCAAAGTTTTACTGCCCGCGTCTATAATTATTCGTTTTCTATCCTTTGATATAGAAATCACCTGGGAATGTACCCTTAACGCACATTTCTCCTGGGGAACAACGCCTAAACCTACTTGGATTGCATCATAAAAACAATAATTCCCCGGTCTAATTTCCGTAACCCCCGCCACTTGCCCAGCTATTTTAGCAGTCGGTGTTGATCCAACCGAGACAACATCAATAGAAATTCCTTTTTGTCTAAGAAATTCCGCTAAGTTGACGACGGCACTCCCTTCTAGTAGCCCAATTTCTTTCACTTCCTCTTGACTCTTTACTCCATATACATGACCTGCATGAGTCATTAATCCTTTCAATCTTAGCTTGGAACATTTCTGTACTTGCTTTGCCAGACTTAACACTTCTTCCTCTTCTATTACTCCACAGCGGTGTAACCCTGAGTCCACTTCTATTAATACGTCCAATGTAACATTGTGCAGATTCGCCACTTCCGCCAATTTTTGTACATGGAAAGGATTATCAATTGTTGTGGAAACAGCGGCAATCCTGGCAATATCAAACAACTTGTTTATTTTTTCTTTTGATGTTAACTCATATGCCAGATATAGGTCTAAAATACCCCCATTAGCAAAAACCTCCATTTCGCTGATTTTGGATACTGTTAAGCCGTTTGCACCTTCTTCAATCTGTTTCCCTGCTATTTGAAGCATTTTATGGGCTTTTGCATGAGGTCTTAAGTTAAGATTATTTTCCCTGGCAAACCTAGCCATGTCTTTTATATTGCTGTCTAATAAATCTTCATCCAGCAATAAATATGGAGTTGATAAATTCATTAATACTTTCTCCCCCTACATCAATTAGTCAAAAAAACCATAGCCAGTAAAAAAGAATAAAAAATACTTGGCAATAAGTTCCCTACATTTATTTTTTTAATATTTAATATTCCTAAACCAATGGCTAATATGAGGATACCACCGGTTGCAGTCATTTCCGAAATTACCATGTCGTTCAAAAAAGTCCCTACCCAATTGGCTAATAAGGTTATGCTTCCCTGGTAAAGAAATACCGGAACGGCAGAAAAAGCTACTCCCAAACCCAGTGTTGATGCCAGTAATACTGACATTACTCCATCCAAAATAGATTTAGTAAAAAGAATTTTATAATGCCCTGTCAATCCTGCTTCCAATGCACCCATTATTGCCATGGCACCTACTACGTATATTAAACTTGCTGTTACAAATCCCTTAACAAAACTATTATTTTCTTTTCTTCCTGTTTTCGCAATAGTTCTTTCAAGTAACTTCCCAATGTTTTCCAAATGCCTTTCTATATGAAGCAGTTCACCGGTTATACCACCCAGCACCAAACTTATGATCATTATTAATACATTATTGGTCTCTAATGACATTTGAACACCGACTAGAATTACTCCCAAGCCAATTGCCTGCATCAATGTTTCTTTAATATTATCCGCAACCCTACTTCCAAATAACTTGCCTAACACTGCCCCTGCTACGATTGCTAATGCATTTACTATTGTCCCCCACAACTTCAATGTCCTCCTTGTCACATTCAAATATTTTCCATGTACTATGTTAGCCTTTAAGTCATGTCTTTAACAATCTCTCTAATGGCCGATATGAAGGCAGCTATTTCTTCTTTATTATTAAAAACAGACAAACTCACTCTAATCGTCCCTTCCGGGAACGTCCCTATGGTTTTATGGGCTAATGGGGCGCAATGCAGCCCAGGTCTGACTGCAATATCGTAGACCGAATCTAAAATAAACGCTATTTCAGATGAGTCACACCCAATAATACTAAACGATACAACCGGAACCGCCCCAACTCCATTAACATGACCGTAAATTTTGATATTATTTATTGCCGCCAGACCACTTATTAATTGAAAAATGAGATCTTTCTTATGGTTAATTATTTCGCTCAATCCGCGCTCTTCAATATATGATAAGGCAGCCCCTAGCCCGGCAATTCCAACACCGTTTAAGGTGCCGCTCTCTAAATAATCGGGAAATTCATAGGGCTGTTCTTCCAATTCGGAATAACTGCCCGTCCCTCCATATTTTAAAGGATTAACAGTTAGACCGTCTGCAACATATAATGCTCCTGTTCCTTGGGGTCCCAATAGACTTTTGTGACCAGTTATGGCTAATAAACTAACATTTTGCTTCTGCACATCTATCGAAACTGCACCTGCTGTTTGTGCAGCATCTAATAGAAAGGGAACATCTGCCTCTCTGGCAATCTCTCCAATTTCTTGTATTGGTTGAATTGTCCCAGTAACATTGGATGCATGTCCTAAAGCAATTAGTTTAGTGTTTCTTTTCATAGCACTTTTAATTTTTTCCGGGTCAACCAAACCGTTTCCGTCACATGCAACTATTTCTACTTCCACCCCTTGTTTAGCAGCAAAATTCAAGGGTCTTAATATAGAATTATGCTCCATTGAAGTGGTTATTACGTGATCTTTTGGTTTTACAATTCCCAGTATTGCAGTGTTGAGTGCTTCTGTTGCATTTAAGGTAAACACAATTCGTTCAGAGCTTGGGCTATTTATGAGTGCTGCCAATCTCTGACGGGTGCTTAGCACGACATTTCCAGCCAGTCGAGCTAACTTATGTCCAGATCTACCCGGATTAGCGCTAAAATCCTTTAAATAGTTTTCCATGGCTTTAGTCACGCAGTCCGGCTTTGGCCAAGAACTGGCCGCATTATCTAAATATATCAAAAGTACCCCCCCTTGTAATAGATCATAGAATATATCTTTGTCAGAACTCATACTATCTAATTGTATTATTAAAACTCACCTTACACCTAGAGACCTGATGCTTTAGCACTTAGTCAAACGACATACCATGCGAGCATTACGGATTATGCCTTGTAAGTTTTAGTTTCTGTTAGCATAAAAAACAAAGCGGGGAAATACCCCGCTTATTCTAAGTACGGCTCCATTTCAGTGTCAATTGTAACAAATTGTCCATCGTTTGGGAAAGATACCAACCCAACTTTCCCAAGTTGTTCGGCAACTGCATGTAAGGAATTCCTTTTATCTTCAGGTAGCTGTGCAACGAATGCATTAATTTCTTCGGGTCCGGCTAGAGGAATAAATTTCACACCTCCATATTTCAGAAACAGGGCATCTTTCAAATTTCCGTCCCCCTTATATTACTTTTTTATTATAGTACCACTTTATTAGCAAACTATGCACATCTAACCAGAAAATCCCTTTTTAAATGTTTCACGTGAAACATACTTTAACCATGTTTCACGTGAAACATTTTTACCCTTCAATAGATAAAATATCAAGAATACGATTTAACTCATCATCACCATAGTAATCTATAACAATAGCACCTTTATCTTTACCATACTTAATAAAAACTTTAGTGCTCAACTTTTCCTGCAGTTTGTCCTCTAATGCAGCTATTATTGGAGGAATGCTATTCGCATTCTTCCCTTGTTTGTTGCTGCGATCTTCTAAAACCCTTTTAACCAATTTTTCCGTATCCCTAACAGAAAGTCCTTTTTCCACAATCAACCGGGCCAACTCTATTTGTGTCTCACCCTTTTCAATGCTAAGAAGCGCCCGTGCATGGCCCATAGAAATCTCACCGCACGCCAGCAAATCCTGTACATCACATTCTAAGTTAAGCAGTCTTAAAGTATTAGTGATTGCCGGTCTGCTTTTACCAACACTCTTAGACAGTTGGGCTTGAGTCAGTGAAAACTCTTCTAACAGAGTCTTATAAGCCCACGCCTCTTCAATAGGATTTAAATCTTCTCTTTGAATATTTTCAATAAGAGCTAATTCAGTAGTTTTAGTATCGTCTAAATCTTTAATAACCGCTGGAATAGAATCTAACTCAAGTAGCGCACAAGCACGCCATCGCCTTTCCCCGGCAATAAGTTGGTAATAATCCTCACTAAGTCTTCGAACTACAATCGGTTGAATGACTCCATGTTCTTTTATGGATTGAGCCAGTTCATGAAGCTTATTTTGAGAAAACTCTCTTCTTGGCTGATACGTATTAGGTTTAATATTCTTTAACGCTATTTGTTTAATAGTATTAGCATCTCCAAGTTCAGTCTCATCTGGAGGTATATTTGGAATTAATGCCTGCAACCCTTTCCCAAGACCCTTTTTATTTGCCATTATCAATCACTTCCTTAGCTAAGTCAAAGTAAACTTCTGCACCCCTGGATTTAGGGTCATAAGTAATAATTGGTTTCCCATGACTAGGCGCCTCGCTTAATCTGACATTTCGAGGCACAATAGTACCAAATACTTTTCCCTTAAAGTAATTCTTAACCTCATCAACCACCTGAATTGATAGATTTGTACGAGCATCAAACATGGTAAGAACTACTCCCTCTAACTCCAAGTCTGGATTAAGATGTTTTTGGACTAGTTGAATAGTGTTAAGTAACTGGCCTAATCCTTCCAACGCGTAATACTCACATTGTATGGGAATAATGAGGCTATCGGCGGCAGTGAGCGCATTTAAAGTCAAAAGACCTAAAGAAGGAGGACAGTCTATTAATACATAATCATAATTTTCTTTGACCAGATGTAATGCTTTTTTTAACTTTAATTCCCTGGAAATTGAAGACACTAACTCAATCTCAGCCCCTGCCAATTGGATTGTTGCTGGAACTATTTCCAATCCTTCAATGTCAGTTTTAACAGTAACGCTGCTAACCGGGATATTATTAATCAATACATCATAAATACAATGATCAATTTCAGTCCGATTAATGCCTAAACCACTACTTGCATTACCTTGGGGATCTATATCGATAAGTAAAACCTTTTTCCCCAGTGAGGCTAAGCATGCGCCAATATTTACTGCGGTAGTAGTCTTTGCTACACCGCCTTTTTGATTTGCAATTGTCATGATTTTTGCCACAAATAGCACCACCCAGCCTTAATAAGTTTCTATACAAAATATTCCACAAGTCTAATCTTGTTCCCTGCACCAAAAATAAAAAAACCGGAATAAACCGGTTATTTATATTTGCAATCATATACACTTATAATATCTGATACAACAAAGTATGAATCTATAACGGCCTCTTTTTCGGAATCCCAGCTTTTCTGGGGTATTTCATGGGCGTTTCCTTGATTTTTTTAATAATAACTATGTTTCTATTACCTTGGTTAAGAGGCAAAATACTATTTATACACCGGCTAAATTGTCCCCCAAGAATATCAATAGCATCTCTGGATTCTTTTAGCTCCTTTTCAAAGTTAGACCCCTTCATTAAAATACAATAACCATTAATTGCAGTTAACGGTAAGCAGTATTCAACAAGTATATTTAAAGGTGCAACAGCTCTCGCAGTAACAACAGTGAACCCATTTCTATATTCGCTACTTTGCCCTATATCTTCAACCCGACTCCAAATCGCTTTCACTTGTTCTAATTTTAATGCTTCTATGACCGTATTTAAAAACAGAATTCTTTTTTTAACCGTTTCTAATAATCTAACTGACATTTCTGGTTTAATCACAGCTAAAGGAATACCAGGAAAACCAGCACCAGTACCAACGTCCATGATACTAATGGGTTTAATTCCAATATCCTCAATAATCGGTATTAAGGTTAATGAATCATAAAAGTGCTTAATAGCAATCTCAATATCAGATTCCATAGATGTAAGATTCATTTTCGCATTCCATGTTTTTAATAATTGAGTATAATTATCAAAAGCTGTTGTCTGCTCGTCCTTTAATTCAAAACCTAATCTATGAATATTTTCATTAAGTATCTCAATAATCTTATTCACTAGAAGATTCCCTTCTAATTCGTTCAAGGTGGATAAGTAGCACATTAATATCAGCCGGGTTTACACCTGAAATTCGAGACGCTTGCCCAATGGAGGCCGGCTTAACTTCATTTAACTTTTGTTGGGCTTCTTTCCTTAAGCCTTTGATTTCCGAGTAATTCAAATGGTCCGGCATCCTTCGATGCTCAGTCTTTTTAAAACGGTTTACCTGATCCTCTTGTTTTCTAATGTAACCTTCATACTTAATTAATGTTTCAACTTGATCCTTAACTTCATCACTTAAATCTTTTGAGGAAGGAAAAACCCTATCAACAAGTTCATAACTAAGCTCAGGTCGGCGAATAATTTCGGCCAAAGTATGCACTTTTTTTAAAGTACTACTTTTTTTACTTAACAGATAATCCTCTAAATCATTATTTCCTGGAGTAACTTTATGCTTACTTAGTCTATCCAATTCTTCTTCAATTAGCTTTCTTTTAATTTCAAACTGCTGCCACCGATAATCATCAACCAAACCAATTTGCCTTCCCTTTTGGGTAAGCCTTAAATCGGCATTATCCTGTCTTAACAGTAACCGATACTCAGCGCGGGAAGTTAGCATACGATAGGGTTCATTAGTACCCTTTGTAACCAAATCATCAATTAATACACCAATATAAGCAT
>JGI25319J35699_1000991_pt1 | contig 12546 bp, 14 predicted proteins | sample AutmiccommuBRH17_FD_35699 | JGI IMG/M metagenome (IMG submission 35699) | reverse complement strand
ACTTATACGCCGCCATTACAGTGAACGATGCTGATTGCCTCGCCACGCAGCGCTCCTAGACTGGAAAGTCCTGAGCAGTCGAGCCATCCCATGTCGGGCGGCAAGCGTCCGACCAGTCGAACAAGGAAAAGCGATGAAAGCCGTCCTGTGCAAAAGCTTCGGCCCGCCCGAAAGCCTGGTTGTCGAAGATGCCCCCTCCCCTCAGATCAAGCCGAGCGAGATCCTGCTCGACGTGCATGCCGCCGGGGTGAATTTCCCTGACACGCTGATGATCGAGGGCAAGTATCAGTTCAAGCCGCCGTTCCCGTTCTCGCCCGGCGGCGAGGCGGCGGGCGTGATTGCCGCAGTCGGAGAGAAGGTCAGCCACCTCAAGGTCGGCGACCGGGTCATGGCGCTCACTGGCTGGGGCAGCTTCGCCGAGCAGGTTGCCGTGGCCGGCAGCAACGCGCTGCCGATTCCGCCGAGCATGGACTTCGACACCGCCGCCGCCTTCAGCATGACCTACGGCACCTCGATGCATGCGCTTACCCAGCGCGCCAATCTGCAACCTGGAGAGACTCTGCTGGTGCTGGGCGCCTCCGGTGGTGTCGGCCTCGCTGCCGTGGAAATCGGCAAGGCCATGGGCGCGCGAGTCATCGCCGCCGCTTCCAGCGCCGAAAAGCTGGAGGTGGCGAAGAATGCCGGCGCCGACGAACTGATCAACTACAGCGAAGTCAGCCTGAAGGAGCGCCTGAAGGAACTCACCGGCGGCCAGGGTGTGGATGTCATCTACGATCCGGTGGGCGGCAAGCTGTTCGAGGAAGCCTTCCGCAGCATCGCCTGGAACGGCCGCATGCTGGTGGTGGGTTTCGCCGCCGGTGGCGACATTCCGGCGTTGCCGGCCAACCTGCCGCTGCTCAAGGGTGCCGCACTGATCGGCGTGTTCTGGGGCGCCTTCGCCCAGCGTCAACCGCAGGACAACGCCGCGAATTTCCGTCAGCTGTTCGCCTGGCATGCAGAAGGCAAGCTCAAGCCGCTGGTATCGCAACGCTTTGCGCTGGAAGAGGCTGGCCAGGCTATCGCCACGCTGGGGCAGCGCAAGGCGGTCGGCAAGCTGGTGGTGCAGGTGCGCTAATGCGCAGAAGGGAAATGCAGGAAGCGTCAGACGCTTCCTGCATGATCCGCATGGATCAGTGGGCGGTGCTGGGGGCTTCGCCGGCGCTCTGCATGCGCGCCATTTCCTGGGCGTAGAGTGCGTCGAAGTTCACCGGAGCCAGCATCAGCGCCGGGAACGAACCGCGGGTCACCAGGCTGTCCAGCGCCTCACGGGCGTAAGGGAAGAGGATGTTCGGGCAGAACGCGCCAAGGGTGTGGCTCATCGCAGCCGCTTCCAGACCCTTGATCAGGAAGATCCCGGCCTGCTGCACTTCGGCAATGAACGCAACTTCTTCGCCGGTCTTCACGGTGACCGAAAGGGTCAGCACGACTTCATGGAAGTCGCCCTCAAGCGCCTTCTGCTTGGTGTTCAGGTCCAGCGCGACACTCGGATTCCATTCCTGACGGAAAATTTCCGGGCTCTTCGGCGCTTCGAAGGACAGGTCGCGGACGTAGATGCGCTGCAGGGAGAACTGCGCGCCCTGTTCGTTCTGCGACGCTGCGCCGCCGTTGTTAGCTTGTTCGGTCATTTCTGCAACCTTCTATCCAGTTGTGCGTGTCGTTTGAATTGTTCGCAGACCCGCGTTGCCGGCCTCAAGCCTGCAGCAACGGGTCGAGACGTCCGGCGCGCTCCAGAGCGTGCAGCTCGTCGCAGCCGCCGACGTGTTTCTCGCCGATCCATATCTGCGGCACCGAGGTGCGTCCGGCCTTGCTGGCCATCTCGGCGCGCAGGGACGGGTTGCCATCCACGGGAATTTCCTCGTAGGCGACACCCTTGCGATCGAGCAGCGCCTTGGCGCGGATACAGAACGGGCACCAGGCGGTGGTATAGATGACGACGTTGGGCATGATTACTTGACCACTGGCAGATTGTCGCCGCGCCAGCTGGAAATCCCTCCCGACAACTTGGCGGCGGTGAAGCCTGCCTTCTGCAGCTCACGGCAGGCCGTTCCGGCGTGCTGCCCCATGGCGTCGACCACGATGATGGTCTTGGCCTTGTGCTTTTCCAGCTCGCCTGTGCGGCTGACCAGCTTCTCGTAGGGAATGTTCAATGCATCGACGATATGACCGGCGTCGAACTCCTTCTTGACGCGCACGTCCAACACCACGCCCTCGCCACTGTTGACCAGTGCCGTCAGTTCGCGATTGCTCAGGCTCTTGCCACCCTTGCGGGTCTCGGTGATGAACAGAAGGATCAACAGCACCACGAACAGGCTGCTGAGTACATAGTGGTTAGAGACAAATTCAATCAGGTTAGCGAGCATCAACGGGTACCCGGGCGATAAAATGCGGGCCAGTATACACAGCCCCTCCTACCGGCTGAACCCTGATGATTCGTGACCTCGCCCCGGCCAGCCAGTAGACTGGCTGCCCTTTTCCGCCCCCGTGCAAGGAGCCCGAAAGCATGTCCGTCGCCCCCACCGCCGCGCCCAAACCCCTGGTACTGATCATTCTCGATGGCTTCGGGCACAGCGACAGCCCGGACTTCAACGCCATCCACGCCGCCCGCAAGCCGGTCTACGATCGCCTGCTGGCCAGCCAGCCGCACGGATTGATCTCTGGCAGCGGCATGGATGTCGGTCTGCCGGACGGGCAGATGGGCAACTCAGAGGTCGGCCACATGAACCTGGGTGCCGGGCGCGTGGTGTACCAGGACTTCACCCGGGTGACCAAGGCGATCCGTGATGGCGAGTTCTTCGCCAACCCGACCATCTGTGCCGCCGTCGACAAGGCCGCGGAGGCCGGCAAGGCGGTGCACATCCTCGGCCTGCTTTCCGACGGTGGCGTGCACAGCCACCAGGATCATCTAGTCGCCATGGCCGAGCTGGCGGCCCAGCGCGGCGCCGAGAAGATCTACCTGCATGCCTTCCTCGACGGCCGCGACACCCCGCCGAAGAGCGCACAGCACTCCATCGAACTGCTCCAGGCCACCTTCACGCGCCTGGGCAAGGGCCGTATCGCCAGCCTGATCGGCCGCTACTTCGCCATGGACCGCGACAACCGCTGGGATCGCGTACAACAGGCCTACGAGCTGATCGTCGAGGGCAAGGCCGAGTACCGCTCCGACTACGCCGTGGATGGCCTGATCGCCGCCTACGAGCGTGGCGAAAGCGACGAATTCGTCAAGGCGACCACCATCGGCGAACCGGTGCGCGTCGAGGATGGCGACGCCGTAGTGTTCATGAACTTCCGTGCCGACCGCGCCCGCGAGCTGACCCGTTGCTTCGTCGAACCCGGCTTCAATGAATTCGAACGCGCCCGAGTGCCGCAACTGGCCGAGTTCGTCATGCTCACCCAGTACGCCGCGAGCATTCCAGCGCCGGCAGCCTTCGCCCCGGAAGCACTGACCAACGTGCTCGGCGAGTACCTGGCCAACAACGGCAAGACCCAGCTGCGCATCGCCGAAACCGAGAAATACGCCCACGTCACCTTCTTCTTCTCCGGCGGCCGCGAAGAGCCCTTCCCCGGCGAAGAGCGCATTCTGATCCCCTCGCCTCAGGTCGCCACCTACGACCTGAAACCCGAGATGAGCGCGCCCGAGGTCACCGATCGTATCGTCGATGCCATCGAAAACCAGCGCTACGACGTTATCGTGGTCAACTACGCCAACGGCGACATGGTCGGTCATACCGGCGTGTTCGATGCCGCGGTCAAGGCGGTGGAATGCCTGGACAGCTGCGTCGGGCGGATCGTCGAGGCGCTGGACAAGGTCGGTGGCGAAGCGCTGCTGACCGCCGACCACGGCAACGTCGAACAGATGGAAGACGTCATGACNGGCCAGGCGCACACCGCGCATACCTGTGAGCCAGTGCCTTTCATCTATATAGGCAAGCGCAACGTNTCGATCCGCGAAGGCGGCGTGCTGGCCGATGTCGCGCCAACCATGCTGACCCTGCTCGGCATGCCGGTACCGCCAGAGATGACCGGTCGCTCGATCGTCGAGCTGAGCTGATCGAGCCGGGCGGGAAGCGGCTGGCGCCAGCCGCCGTTTCCCGCTACAGGCTTCAAGCTTCCAGCTTGCTTTTTAGGCATACTACGTCGGTCATAACGCTCGGTTGACGCCCTCCAATGCCTCGTACCTTTCTCGCCCTCGCCTTCCTCTGCCTGCTCGGCCCCGCCGTGGCGGACGAACGTGCCGCAGCGCGGCAGCAGATCGAAGCCGCTCGCCAGGACATTGCCGAACTGCAGAAACTGCTCAAGCAGATCGAGCAGGAGAAATCCGGCGTTCAGAAGCAGCTGAAGACCACCGAAAGCGAGATGGGTCAGCTGGAAAAGCAGGTCGACACCCTGCAGCAGGAGATCGACCGCAGCGAGGCGGAGCTGGAACGCCTGAACGAGGAGAAAACCACCCTCGAAGGCGCACGTCTGGAGCAGCAGCGCCTGATCGGGCTGCAGGCCCGCGCCGCCTATCAGAATGGGAGGCAGGAATACCTCAAGCTGCTGCTCAACCAGCAGAACCCGGAAAAATTCAGCCGCACCATCACCTATTACGACTACCTGAACAAGGCGCGCCTCGAACAGCTCGACAGCTTCAACGAGACCCTGCGCCAACTGGCCGGAGTCGAGACTGACATCGAAGCGCAGCAGAACCTTCTGGCGGAAAAGAAGGACGGCCTGCTGGAGCGGCGCGAGCAGCTCGCCGAGGTGCGCAAGGAGCGCCAGCAAACGCTGGCCAAGCTCAACAGCGACCTGTCCAGCCGCGAACAGAAGCTGCAGGCCCGCCGTCAGGAGCAGGCCCAGTTCGAACGGGTACTCAAGACCATCGAGGAAACTCTGGCCCGCCAGGCTCGCGAAGCCGAGGAAGCCCGGCAACGCGAACTGCTTGCCGAGCGCCAGCGTCAGGAGCAACAACAATTCCGGTCCGGCACCAGCACTGCGCCGAGCGGCCCATTGGTTTCCAGTGCCGGCGGCAACTTCGGCGGCCCGTTCGCCAAGGCCAAGGGCAAGCTGCCATGGCCGGTGGATGGACGTCTCGTCGCCCGCTATGGCACTCCGCGCGGCGGCGACGCTCGAACCAAGTGGGACGGCGTACTGATCGGCGCCAGCGTCGGTACTCAGGTCCGCGCCGTCCATGGCGGACGCGTAGTGTTCGCCGACTGGCTGCGCGGCGCTGGACTGCTGGTAATCCTCGACCATGGCAATGGTTATCTGAGCCTGTATGGCCACAACCAGAGCCTGCTGCGCGACGCCGGCGATATCGTCAAGGCCGGCGACGCAATTGCCACGGTAGGCACCAGCGGCGGCCAGGAAACTGCCGCACTGTATTTCGCCATTCGCCAGCAGGGGCGCCCCAGCGATCCTGCCCAATGGTGCCGCGCGCAAGGTTAGCGAGCAGCGGCNTTCGGTCCTGCCGAGCCGCCNGCACCACCAANCGCGCCCTCTCATAATTGGAGTTCGACATGTTGCACCTGCGCCGTTTCGCCCGCCCATCCACGCTCGCCCTGGCCGTATTGCTGGGGATGCAGGGCGGCGCATGGGCCCNGCAGCCCATGGAGGAGGCCGCGGCGCCAAGTGCCAGTGCCAGTGCCAAAGCCCCGCTGCCGCTGGAGGAGCTGCGCACCTTTGCCGAGGTACTGGACCGTATCAAGGCTGCCTATGTCGAACCAGTGGATGACAAGACCCTTCTGGAAAATGCCATCAAAGGCATGCTCAGCAATCTCGATCCTCATTCCGCCTATCTCGAGCCCGAAGCGTTCGCCGAGCTGCAGGAAAGCACCAGCGGCGAATTCGGTGGTCTCGGCATCGAAGTCGGCATGGAAGACGGCTTCATCAAGGTCGTTTCACCGATCGACGATACNCCGGCGTCCAAGGCCGGCATCGAAGCCGGCGACCTGATCGTCAAGATCGATGGCCAGCCGACCAAGGGGCTGTCGATGATGGACGCCATCGGCAAGATGCGCGGCAAGCCGGGCAGCAGCATCAGCCTGACGCTGGTGCGCGAAGGCGGCCAGCCGTTCGACGTGAAGCTGACCCGCGCGGTCATCAAGGTGCGCAGCGTCCGCAGTCAGATCCTGGAGCCGGGCTACGGCTACCTGCGCGTCACTCAGTTCCAGGTCAACTCCGGCGAGGAAGTGGGCAAGGCGCTGGCGAAGCTGAAGAAGGACAACGACGGCAAGAAGCTCAACGGCCTGGTCCTCGATCTGCGCAACAACCCCGGTGGCGTGCTGCAGGCGGCTGTCGAGATTTCCGATCACTTCCTGACCAAGGGCCTGATCGTCTACACCGAGGGTCGCATCGCCAATTCCGAGCTGCGCTTCAACGCCGACCCGGCAGATGCCAGCGAAGGCGTACCGCTGGTGGTGCTGATCAACGGCGGCAGCGCCTCGGCCTCGGAGATCGTCGCTGGCGCGCTGCAGGATCACAAGCGCGGTGTGGTGATGGGCACCGACAGCTTCGGCAAGGGCTCGGTACAGACCGTGCTGCCGCTGAACAACGATCGTGCACTGAAGCTGACTACCGCGCTGTACTACACCCCCAACGGCCGCTCGATCCAGGCCCAGGGCATTGAGCCGGACATCAAGGTCGAGCGTGCCAAGCTGACCCGCGAGCAGGCCGCCGATGGCTTCCGCGAGGCCGATCTTGCTGGCCACCTGGGCAACGGCAACGGCGGTCCGGACCGTCCCACCGCCACCCAGATCGCCAGCGACTCGCCGCGCCCGCAGGACGATGACTACCAGCTCGGTCAGGCCCTGAATCTGCTCAAGGGATTGAACCTCACCCGCGGCCAGTGAAGATGTCAGGCTGGGTAGCAGGGCTGGCGCTGCTGGTGTTGCTCGCCAGCCAGGCGCTGTATGCCAGCGAGCCCGCAGCCACGCCGGACCATGTCCCGCGACCGCGGTTGGCCCTGATAATCGACGACCTCGGGCAGAACCCGGCACGCGACCGCCGCGTGCTGCACCTGCCGGGGCCGGTCGCGCTGGCGATCCTTCCCGACACCCGCCATGCAGCCGACCTGGCCGAGCAGGCCCATCGCGCCGGCAAAACGGTCATGCTGCACATGCCGATGGCGCCTGCCCAAGGCCGTTTCGCCTGGNNTCCCCAACTACCTCATGACGANCTGGCGCGCCGTCTCGACGCAGCGCTTGCGGCGGTACCGCATGCCAGCGGGCTGAACAACCACATGGGCAGCGCCATGACCGATCAGACACAGGCCATGACCTGGCTGATGGGCGAACTGCAGCGCCGCCACCTGTTCTTTCTCGACAGCCGCACCAGCCCGCGCACCGTGGCCGCCGCCAGCGCCCAACGCACGGCACTGGCCAGCCTGTCGCGGGACATCTTTCTCGATGACGATCCCGCGCCGTCCGCGGTAGCCGAACGCTTTCACGCGGCAGTCGCGCTGGCGCGCAAGCAAGGCTCGGTCGTCATCATCGGTCATCCCCACGAGAGCACGCTGGCCGTGCTCGAACGCGAACTGCCGCGCCTCTCGGCGCAGGGCATCGAATGGGTCGATGTCGGGCAGATGATCGCCACCCGCAGCAACCGCGCGATGGCCGCCCATGGTCGTGGCGGCGTCTACCGCTGAGCTTCAGAGATAGCGGCGCAGCATCGCATCCACCGTGCCGTCGGCACGCATCGCATCCAGCGCCCGCTGCAGACGCTCAACCACCTCGTCCGGTGTCGCCCGGTTGAGCGCGAGGAACAGCCGCGCTTCATTGAAACGCAGCACCGGTTTCAGGCCGGTCACACCTTCCTGCTTGGCCAGGTAGGGTCCGACCGGATCGGCGGTGGCCCAGACGTCGATCTGACCCTTGAGCAGCTTGCCGATGTTCTCCTGATCACGCAGCGAGTTGATCGGCGCCAGGCCCTTGCCCTCCAGATGCTGGCTGACCGCATCGTTCTTGTAGGCACCGATGCGCAGGTCGCGTGCCTGCTCCAGTCCGGTCAGGCGCAGAGGACTGTCGGCGGGCGCCAGCAGCACCCAGCTGATGCTCGCCAACGGGCCGACCCATTTGAACTGCTGCTCGCGCTCGGCAGTAAAGGTGGTGGAGAACAGCCCCTGATCCGGCTGTTCGAGCACCTGCTTGTAGATGCGATCCCAGGGGAAGCGCAGGGTCAGCTCGTAGCGGATATTCGCGCGGCGGAACATCTCGCGCACGATGTCGGCGTTGATACCGTGGATGCGCGCGTCGGCGGCGTAGTTCTTGCCGTCCTCGGCCATGTTGAATGGTGGAAAATTCTCGGTCAGCAGCACGACTCGGTAGTCGTCAGGCAGCGCAGCGCGCGCATGAGCGCAGAGCAGCAGCAAGACGACGGCAATGATTCGCTTGAACATGGATCGCTCCCTTTTTCTCGATTCCCTGGCCCACCCCTCCGCGAGCCAGAGCCGGGGGCTGTCCAAAGCAAGATGCGAACCAGCGAAGCGCCACGGCGCCAGCGGCTGAGCGCCCGCTGAATCAGGGAAGCGTGCATGCGCCAGGACGGCGCGAGCAGGGGGATCGGTGCACGCTACTGGCGCACCGCCATCACTCGAGAAAGTCGGCGCAGAAGATGCGCCGACCTGGGAAGGCTCAGAGGTAGCGCGCGTTGATCTCGTCGATCACACCTTCGCTACGCATCTGGTCGAGCGCTTTCTGCAGCTTCTGCACCGTCTCATCGGCGACCTGCTTGTTCAGCGCCAGGTACAGCTCGGCACTGTCGAAACGCAGCACGCGCTTGAGTCCGGTCACGCCGTCCTGGCGGGCGAGGTAGCGGCCAGCGGGATCACCAGTGGCCCACAGGTCGATCTTGCCGTCGATCAGCTTCTTCACGTTCTCCTGATCGCGCAGGGCGAGCTGCGGCTGCAGCCCCTGACCGTCCAGGTGCTCGGCAATGGCATCACCCTTGTAGGCGCCGATGTTGTACTGGCGCGCCTGATCCAGGCTGGTCAGGTTGATCGGACTGTCGCCACGAGCCAGCAACACCCAGTCGTCCGGGCCGATGGGACCAACCCACTTGAACAGCTCTTCGCGCTCGGGCAGGCGCGCCGTGACGAAAACCCCGTAGTTCGGCTGCTCCAGCGCCATGCCGTAGATACGCTCCCAGGGGAAGCGCAGCGTCAAGGTGTAGTCGATGCCGGCACGCTTGAACATCTCGCGCACGATGTCCGCGGCGATCCCGGTGATGTGCTCGTCACGCGCGAAGTTCTTGCCATCGTCCGCCATGTTGTAGGGCGGGAAATTCTCGGTCAGCAGATTGATCTTGTCTGGCGCCTGAGCGTGCGCCAGCGTAGCGCCCAGCAGCAAAGCTGCGGCGATGGTAGAGATTGTCTTGCGCATGTGTGTACCCCCTGAGTACTTATCCGCAACAGCCGCGGACGTGTCCATGTTTCGAGAGCGAAGCCTTTCGCTCTGCCGGCAACGCGATCAGCGCATCACGATGCCGCGGGCNGCCAGATAGGCCTTGGCTTCCGGAATGGTGTATTCGCCGAANTGGAAGATGCTGGCGGCCAGCACCGCATCGGCCTTGCCTTCGAGGATGCCATCGGCCAGGTGCTGCAGATTGCCGACGCCACCGGAGGCGATCACCGGGATGCACAGCGCTTCGCTGATGGCCCGGGTGACGCCCAGGTCGTAGCCGCTCTTCACGCCGTCCTGATCCATGCTGGTCAGCAGGATTTCGCCAGCGCCGAGGTCTTCCATCTTCTTCGCCCAGGCCACCGCATCCAGGCCGGTGGGCTTGCGCCCGCCATGGGTGAAGATTTCCCAGCGACCCGGCTCGCCCGGCGCGGAGACCTTCTTCGCATCGATGGCGACGACGATGCATTGCGAGCCGAAGCGGTCCGCGGCCTCGCCGACGAAGTCCGGGTTGAACACCGCGGCGGTGTTGATCGAGACCTTGTCGGCGCCGGCGTTGAGCAGGTTGCGGATGTCCTGCACGCTGCGAACGCCACCGCCGACGGTCAGCGGGATGAACACCTGGCTGGCCATGCGCTCGACGGTGTGCAGGGTGGTGTCACGGTTGTCGACGCTGGCGGTGATGTCGAGGAAGGTGATCTCGTCGGCGCCCTGCTCGTCGTAGCGGCGTGCGATTTCCACCGGGTCGCCGGCGTCGCGGATGTTCTCGAACTGGACGCCCTTGACCACGCGGCCGTTGTCCACGTCGAGGCAGGGAATGATGCGTTTGGCCAGGGCCATGGCTTTCTCCGAAAGCGGCTTATTCAAGCCGCAGGCTTCAAGCTGCAGGTAGCGTGTAGGGTGGATCGCGCTTCACCGATCCACCGCAGTTCAGCGAATCACTCGTCCTTGTACTTCAGGTCGCAGAGCGCCTGCGCCTCGGCGACGTCGAGCGTGCCTTCATAGATCGCCCGGCCGGTGATGGCGCCGACGATGCCCGGTGTGTTGGTATCGAGCAGCTTCTGGATGTCGCCGATGTTGTGGATGCCGCCGGAGGCGATCACCGGGATGCGGCTGGCGTTGGCCAGCGCCACGGTCGCCTCGACGTTGCAGCCCTGCATCATGCCGTCCTTGGCGATGTCGGTGTAGACGATCGCCGAGACGCCATCGGCCTCGAAGCGGCGCGCCAGGTCGACTGCCTGCACGCTGGAGACTTCGGCCCAGCCATCGGTGGCGACGAAGCCGTCCTTCGCATCNAGGCCAACGATGACCTTGCCCGGAAAGGCGCGGCAGGCCTCGGTNACGAACTCCGGCTCTTTGACCGCCTTGGTNCCNATGATCACGTAGCTGACGCCGGCGCGCACGTAGTGCTCGATGGTTTCCAGGGTGCGGATGCCGCCACCGATCTGGATCGGCAGGTCCGGGTAGCGCTTGGCGATGGCGGTGACCACCTCGCCGTTGACCGGCTGGCCTTCGAAGGCGCCGTTGAGGTCGACTAGGTGCAGGCGACGGCAGCCGGCCTCGACCCACTTGGCGGCCATGGCCACCGGGTCGTCGGAAAACACCGTGGCATCGTCCATCAGGCCCTGGCGCAGACGCACGCAGGCGCCGTCCTTCAGATCGATAGCGGGGATAATCAGCATGGCTTGAACCTGTTCAAATCAAGTGTCGGTTAAGGGTCAGCTCTTCTCGAGCGCCCACAAGTCGCTTTCGATGCTCTCGAACCGTTCCTTCAGGTGGCTCTGCACGTCGAAGATCGCCTTGTTGTAATACAGCGGCGCGATTTCCCGGGCGAACAGATCGAGCACTTCCTGCGCCTCGAACGAGCCCAGCTCGAGTTCGAANCGCTCTTNCAGAAAGCGCTTGATGACCTGTTGCGCNGCCTGCTCCTGAGCGGCATCCAGCGTCAGGACTGGCGGCTTGAGCTTGGCCCGGCTCATTTACCAGCGACCATCCCAGGCGGCGAAGTTCTGCAGCAGCTGCAGGCCGTGGGTGTGGCTCTTCTCCGGGTGGAACTGCACCGCGAAGCGCGAGCCATCGGCCAGTGCGGCGGCGAAGTCGTTGCCGTAATGGCCGCGACCGACCACCTGCCGCGGATTGCCGGCTTCGATGTAATAGCTGTGCACGAAATAGAAGCGCCCATTGTCCGGAATCGCGTGCCAGAGCGGGTGGTCGACCACCTGCTTGACCTCGTTCCAGCCCATGTGCGGCACCTTCAGGTGCTCGCCGTCCTCGTGCAGGTCCTTGCCGAAAAAGCGCACCTGACCGGGGAACAGGCCGATGCAATCGACGCCGTCGTTTTCTTCGCTGCGCTCCATCAGCGCCTGCATGCCGACGCAGATGCCGAGAAATGGGCGGTCCTGGCTGACTTCGCGAACCAGTTCGTCGAAGCCCAGCCGGCGGATCTCCGCCATGCAGTCGCGAATCGCGCCGACGCCGGGAAACACCACGCGGTCGGCCTCACGGATGACCTGGGCATCGCTGGTGATCAGCACGCGGCCAGCGCCGACGTGTTCCAGCGCCTTGGCCACCGAGTGCAGGTTGCCCATGCCGTAGTCGATGACGGCAACGGTCTGCATTACAGGCACCCTTTGGTGGACGGCATCTGCCCGGCCATGCGCGGATCGAGCTCGACGGCCATGCGCAGCGCGCGGCCGAAGGCCTTGAACACGGTCTCGATCTGGTGGTGGGTATTGATGCCGCGCAGGTTGTCGATGTGCAGGGTCACCAGGGCGTGATTGACGAAGCCCTGGAAGAATTCCTGGAACAGGTCGACGTCGAACTTGCCGACCACCGCGCGGGTGTAGGGCACNTTCATGGTCAGCCCCGGGCGNCCGGAGAAGTCGATCACCACGCGCGACAGCGCCTCGTCCAGCGGCACATAGGAATGNCCGTAGCGGGTCATGCCCTTCTTGTCGCCGATGGCCTTGGCGAAGGCCTGGCCGAGGGTGATGCCGACGTCCTCNACGGTGTGGTGGTCATCGATGTGCAGGTCGCCGTTGCANTCGATATCCAGGTCGATCAGCCCGTGACGGGCGATCTGGTCGAGCATGTGCTCCAGGAAGGGCACGCCGATGGCGAAGCGCGCCTTGCCGGT
>JGI25319J35699_1000982_pt1 | contig 12696 bp, 10 predicted proteins | sample AutmiccommuBRH17_FD_35699 | JGI IMG/M metagenome (IMG submission 35699) | reverse complement strand
CTGGCCAATCCCGCCAGCGCGATCCTGGATATCGACCGTAAGGTGGCTGAAACCCAGCGCAGCGAAGCATTCCCGGTCGACAATTTCGGCGTGCCGCTGGCCGGCAGCCTGATTCCTTACATCGACAAGGAGTTGCCGAATGGCCAGAGCCGCGAAGAGTGGAAGGCGCAGGCTGAGACCAACAAGATCCTTGGTCGATTCAAGAGTCCGATCCCGGTTGACGGCATCTGCGTGCGCGTGGGTGCCATGCGTTGCCACAGCCAGGCGCTGACCATCAAGCTGAACAAGGATGTGCCGATCTCCGATATCGAAGGGCTGATCAGCCAGCACAATCCCTGGGTCAAGCTGGTGCCGAATCATCGTGATGCCAGCATGCAGGAGCTGAGTCCGGCCGCAGTCACCGGAACGCTAAGCGTGCCGGTCGGCCGTCTGCGCAAGCTCAACATGGGCTCGCACTACCTGGGCGCGTTCACCGTGGGCGACCAGCTGCTGTGGGGCGCCGCGGAGCCGCTGCGGCGCATGTTGCGTATCCTGCTGGAGCGTTGATGCGCTCTCGATGAAGTGCCAGACGCCGCGACTTGTTCGCGGCGTTTTCGTTTATGCGATGTGCCGCTCGGCGGCGCTGGTTGCAGTGGTCTGCCATTTCGCTACAGTGCCGGTCCTTAGTGCGTGGAGGTGACGATGCCCACAGGTGTCGGTGTTGCGGTCGTAGGTGCGGTCAGCCTGGTAGGCGAAGCACTGGTCGAGGTGCTCGAGGAGCGTGCGTTTCCGGTTTCAGAGTTGCATCTGTTGGACGACAGCGAGGGTGTCGGGCACACGGTGCCGTTCAAGGGGCGGAATTTGCGTGTTGGCGAGGCGGATCGCTTCGACTTCAATCGGGCGCAGCTGGTGTTTCTGGTCGGTGCTTCGGAATTGGTGAGCGAGTGTCACGTCAAGGCAGTAGCGGCAGGCTGCCGAATCGTCGATCTGTCAGGCTCGATTCCCGTCGAGCCACAGCTTTGCGTGGTGCCAGAGGTTAACGGCGGGCTGCTCGATTCGTTGCCCGATCAGCGCGCCATTGCCAGTCCACTGCCTGAAGCGGTCGCCCTGGCCATTGCATTGAAGCCGATCCGGCAACAGCTGGATTTGCATCGCGTGACTGTTACGGCTTGTCTGCCAGTGTCCAGCCGTGGCTCGGCAGGTGTGAAGGAGCTTGCCCGGCAGACATCTGAATTGCTCAATGCGCGACCTTTGGAGCCCCGAATATTCGGCCGGCAGATGGCTTTCAATATGCTCGCACAAGCCGAGGCGGTCGACGCGCAAGGATATGGAGCGCAGGAACGGCGTCTGGTTGAAGAGCTTCGTCAGCTCCTGGATATGCCTGAACTCGCCGTCTCTGTTACGTTCGTTCAAGCTCCGGTGTTCTTTGGAGAGAGCCTCATCGTCTCGTTGCAGGGTGGCGTCGAGGCCGATATGCCAGCGCTGTCTGCGGCTCTCGACGCGGCGCAAGGGGTTGAGCTGGTGGAGTCGGACGACTATCCGACGGCGGTTGGTGACGCAGTCGGGCAGGAGGCGATCTATGTTGGAAGACTTCGCAGAGGCATCTGTGATCCACGGGAAGTCAATTTGTGGATTGTGTCTGATAACGTGCGAAAAGGCGCGGCACTAAACGCTGTGCAGTCTGGTGAGTTGTTGATAAAAGACTATCTGTAAAAGATACTTACTGGTAATTCAAAGAATATTTCTAGCCGATGCGCTGAACGGCTTATCGCTGATGGGGAGCCACCGCCAGGTGGCGCGGGCAGTGACATAAGACCCTCTCGTAGTTCGAGAAAAAGATAAACAAGGGATTAAATAATGGTTCGGGTTCGCAATCTGGTGCTGGCAATCGCGGCTGCTACCGCGCTGACTACAGAAATGGCCCACGCGCTTGGGTTGGGAGAGGTCACGCTTCAGTCGTCATTGAATCAACCGCTGATCGCGGAAATCGAGCTGCTGGATGCAAACAGCCTGGCGCCCGGGGAGGTGATCCCGGTATTGGCCTCGCTCGAAGAATTCAATCGCGCCGGTATTGATCGCCAGTACTTTCTGACGGACCTGAAATTCACTCCAGTGCTGCGTCCGAACGGAAAGAGCGTCATTCAGGTTTCGTCCAGCAAGCCGGTACGCGAACCCTATCTCAATTTTCTCGTAGAGGTGCTCTGGCCCAGTGGGCGCCTGCTCCGTGAGTACACCCTGCTGCTCGATCCGCCACTCTATTCACCGGAAACCGCAGCGGCCGCAGCACCGCAGTTGCCCATTTCCGCTCCGTCCCGAACAGTAGAGCCAGTACGCTCTGCGCCAGCTCGTCCGTCTACAACGCGCTCGACCGCAGTTCAGCCGGTAAGCGCGCCGCAGAGCGGCGGTAGCGAGTACAAGACTTCTGCGCGCGACACTCTCTGGGAGATCGCGGAGCGCAATCGTCGCAATGGAACGGTTCATCAGGCGATGCTGGCTATTCAGGATCTCAATCCTGATGCTTTCATTGGCGGCAATATCAACCGGATGAAGAGCGGGCAGGTACTTCGTCTGCCGGATGCCGAGCAGATATCGACTCGCTCTCAGGCCGAAGCGATCGCTCAGGTCGCGGAGCAGAACGCGGCATGGCGTCAGGGTAGTGGTGGCGCGGTTGCAGGCGCTCGCCAACTGGACGCGACCCGTCGTACTGAAGCTGGAGCAGCACCGTCGCGTAGCGAGTCTCGTGACAGCCTCCGCCTGGTGGCGGCTGATGCGGGCAAGGAAACTGCCGGCTCCGACACCGGGTCTGCCGAAGGCGGCCAGGCCTTGCGTGACAAGCTGGCGGTGACCCAGGAGAGTCTGGACTCCAGCCGTCGTGAGAACGACGACCTCAAGGATCGTCTGAATGATCTCCAGGGGCAGCTGGAAAAGCTGCAACGGCTTATGCAGCTCAAGGATGACCAGCTTGCCAAGCTGCAGGCCCANGTCGGTGCCGAAGGCCAGGCCCCGGCGCTGGACGCCAACGCCAGCCAGCCTGCTGCCGCAAAAACAGAGCCCCAGGCAACTGAAGGTAGCACGCAAGAGCCGGCCCGCGCTGACGGTGACACCCCGGCTGATTCTGCTGTTGATACCCGGCAGGAACCTGCTCCAGTCGTTGCTCCGGCACCGGCCGAGCAGTCTGCGGCGTCCAAGCCTGCTGCAAAGCCAGCCAGCCCAGCGAAACCGGTCGCACCTGTTGTTGAGCCTGAGCCCAAGAGCCTGATTGACGATCTGCTGTCCAACACTTTGCTGCTCGGTGTCGTCGGCGGTAGTGCCCTGTTGCTGTTGCTGCTGGGTCTGATGGCTCTTTCGCGCCGCAATGCGATGAAAGAGGCGGAGCTGCAGGAAAGTCTGATGGCGGATGACACGGTCGACGATCTGCGAGTGGAATCGCCAGCGTACGTCGATCTGGGACAGGAGCATCAACTTGAACCAACTTCCTTCCATGCCGACGCTCCGGCTGCGTCGGATGAGCTGACTTCCACTACAGGTGATGCATTGGCCGAGGCGGACATCTACATCGCTTACGGCCGCTTCAATCAGGCTGCAGAACTGCTACAAAACGCCCTTAATGACGAGCCTCAGCGGAGCGATCTGCGGCTGAAGCTGATGGAAGTGTATGCGGAGCTTGGCAATCGCGATGGCTTCGCCCGTGAAGAAGCTGAGCTACGTGAAATCGGCGGTGCTACCACCGAAGTCGAACAGCTGAAGTACAAGTATCCCGCCATGGCCGCGGCGATCGGAGGCTCGGCAGCTGTCGCCGCCACTCATATGGACATGGACAGCCTCGACCTTGATGATCTGCAGCTCGACGAGCCGGCCGCGCCGGCGGCAGGGCAGGATCTGGACGATGCATTCGACCTCAGCCTGGATGACCTGGACATCGATCTGAACGAGGAGCGTCCGGCTGCACCTGCGGACGACTCTTTGGACTTCGACGACCTGACGCTGGATGAGCCGGTTACCGAGCGTGAGGCCTCGCCTGCAGCCAGCGATTTCTCCTTCGATCTCGCAGAAGATAAGTCTGCGCAAGAGGCCGAGCAGGACGATCTTTCCGATTTCTCGTTCGATCTGGACAGCGACAAAGGAGCGGAGCAAGCCCCCACAGAGTTTTCGCTCAATCTCGACGAGGAGCCGGTTGAAGGTCCTGCCGCGTTTGAAAGTGATGATCTCGATTTCGAACTGTCGGAGCCTGTAGCGAATCCGAGCGACGATTTGCCCGAAGGGTTCGATATTTCGCTGGATGAGCCCGAGTTTGAGGCGCAACCGGAAACCTTTGCCGACAAGCTGAACGAGGTGGAGGCTGATCTGGATGATCTGTCCAAGGAACTGGAGGAGCCGGCCACTGCTCCTGCTGACAACTTGGCTACGACTGACGCCGACGGCGGTGGGGAGGACGACTTCGATTTCTTCTCCGACACCGACGAAACTACCACCAAGCTGGATCTCGCCAGAGCCTATATCGACATGGGCGACGCTGAAGGTGCACGCGACATCCTGGATGAAGTGATTTCCGAGGGTAGCGATGTCCAGCAGCAAGAGGCGCGAGAAATGCTCGCCAAACTAGCCTGATCATGACCCAAGCAGTACCCCAAACGGCAGCCGAAATGGCTGCCGTCGGCGTTTCCAGGATCGCGCTTGGCGTCGAATACAAGGGTTCGCGCTATCGCGGATTTCAGCGTCAGCGCGCCGGTGTGCCATCCATTCAGGAATCACTCGAAACTGCGTTGACCAAAGTGGCGGGGGGTCACTCCGTCACGCTGAGCTGTGCAGGTCGCACAGACGCATTGGTCCATGCCAGCGGGCAGGTCGTGCACTTCGACACGCCGGTCTCGCGAACCATGCACGCATGGGTGATGGGCGCGAACATGAACCTCCCATCCGACATCAGCGTCACCTGGGCGAAGGAGATGCCGCGTCATTTCGATGCGCGCTTCAGCGCGATGGCTCGTCGTTATCGCTATGTGATCTACAACGATCAGATACGGCCGGCGCACATGGCCGAAGAGGTTACCTGGAACCATCGCCCACTCGATATCGAGCGTATGCGTGCCGCTGCGACGGCGTTCGTGGGAACACATGATTTCAGTGCCTTCCGGGCCAGGCAGTGTCAGGCCAAGTCGCCGATCAAAACCATTCATCACCTGGAGCTGCTGGAGCACGGCCGGCTGATCGTCATAGATGTTCGGGCCAATGCCTTTCTGCATCATATGGTGCGCAACTTCGCTGGCGTTCTGATGACCATTGGTGCGGGTGAGCGGCCAGTGGAATGGGCTGCGCAAGTGCTGGAGTCTCGTGTGCGCCGAACGGGCGGAGTGACAGCGCACCCGTACGGGCTCTATCTCATCGAAGTCGATTATCCCGAAGAGTTCGAGCTGCCGAAGCGCTATCTCGGTCCGCACTTCCTGTCGGGTTTGCCGGACGTTCGGCGCTAATGAATTAGGCAGGAGCCGTTTTGCCTATTCGCTTGCAGGTGGCAGGTCTTTTGTTACCATCCGGTTTCCTTTTTGGCAGGTAGCATCCGTTGTCAGTCGTTCGCAGCAAAATATGCGGGATCACTCGCGTCGACGACGCCTTGACAGCAGCCAAGGCGGGCGCCGATGCCATCGGCCTGGTTTTCTATGCCAAGAGTCCGCGTGCCGTCGATGTGCGGCAGGCACGTGAGATCGTCGCGGCATTGCCACCGTTTGTCACGACGGTAGGCCTGTTCGTCAACGCCAGCCGCTGCGAGATCAACGAGATACTCGACGCCGTTCCGTTGGACATGCTGCAGTTTCACGGCGATGAAACACCGGCGCAGTGCGAGGGGTTTCATCGGCCGTGGTTCAAGGCGCTACGGGTAGGGAACGGCGAGGATATCGAGGCTGAGGTCGCGCGTTATGCAAATGCCAGCGGCATCCTTTTGGATACTTTCGTCGCGGGCGTGCCGGGTGGGACGGGCGAACGCTTCGATTGGTCGCTGATCCCGGCGGCGCTGGCCAAGCCGCTGATTCTGGCAGGTGGACTGACCGCCGAGAACGTTCAGCAAGCCATTGCCCAGGTTCGTCCGTACGCAGTGGATGTCAGCGGCGGGGTGGAGGCGAGCAAGGGCGTCAAGGATGCTTCCAAGGTGATGGCCTTTGTCGGTCGGGTTCGAGCGGCTATGTGACGCCTGGGCAGCCTTTGCCGTCCAGTAACGAGTCGCTGGTGAGACCAGTAGCGTGATTCCTTGCCTGAAGGAGTCGGAGTTTCGCGGCTGCGCCGATAGGCGCATCGCTCACGCGACCAAGAGCGCCTGATACGCGTGGTCGCAACAATGAATCTGCCTGCAGCGCGAGTGCGCTCGGGACTGAAGCTTTGGAGAACAAGAGCATGAGCAACTGGCTGGTAGACAAACTGATCCCTTCGATCATGCGGTCGGAGACGCAAAAGAGCTCGGTCCCCGAAGGCCTTTGGCACAAGTGCCCCTCTTGCGAGGCGGTTCTATACCGCCCTGAGCTGGAAAAGACGCTCGATGTTTGCCCCAAGTGCCAGCATCACATGCGCATCGATGCCCGTAGCCGGCTCGATATCTTCCTCGATGCCGAGGGCCGCGAAGAGATCGCTGCCGAGCTGGAGCCGGTCGACCGCCTGAAGTTCCGTGATAGCAAGAAGTACAAGGATCGCCTCTCTGCAGCACAGAAGCAGACCGGCGAGAAAGATGCGCTGATCGCAATGAGCGGAAAGGTCGTCAACATCCCGGTCGTGGCTTGTGCATTCGAATTCTCGTTCATGGGTGGCTCCATGGGAGCAATCGTTGGCGAGCGTTTCGTGCGGGCCGCCAATGTTGCTCTTGAAAAGCGTTGCCCGCTGGTGTGCTTCTCCGCGTCAGGCGGTGCCCGGATGCAGGAAGCTCTGATCTCCCTGATGCAGATGGCAAAGACTTCCGCCGTGCTGGCCCGCATGCGTGAAGAGGGCCTGCCGTTTATCTCCGTACTGACCGATCCGGTCTACGGAGGTGTGTCCGCGAGTCTGGCGATGCTTGGTGATGTGATCGTCGCCGAGCCCAAGGCATTGATCGGCTTCGCCGGCCCGCGAGTGATTGAGCAGACCGTACGAGAAAAACTGCCGGAAGGCTTCCAGCGCAGCGAGTTCCTGCTGGACCATGGTGCTATCGATCTGATCATTCATCGCTCCGAACTGCGTACTCGCTTGTCGCGCTTGCTGGCCCAGATGCAGAAATTGCCAAGCCCGGTGGAACCCGCCCAGGTAACGGCTACTGCATGACCGGTCGGAGTCTGGCCGACTGGCTCGCCTATCTCGAGCAGCTGCATCCCACTGCCATAGACATGGGCCTGGACAGGGTCCGAGCGGTGGTGGGGCGGCTTGGCCTGACACGGCCGGCTCCGCTGGTGATTACCGTCACGGGTACGAATGGCAAAGGCTCTACCTGCGCGTTCATCGCTGCTCTGTTGAGCAGTCAGGGATACAAGGTCGGTAGCTACAGCTCGCCGCATCTTCTGCGTTACAACGAGCGCGTTCGGTTCGACGGGCACCAGGCCAGCGATGACCAGCTTTGCCAGGCCTTTTCCGCGGTGGAGGCGGCGCGAGGCGAGGTTTCGCTGACCTATTTCGAAATGGGCACACTTGCAGCCTTCTGGCTGTTCGAGCGGAGCGGGCTCGACGCCGTGGTACTGGAAGTCGGTCTTGGTGGTCGTCTCGATGCCGTCAACGTCATTGACGCGGATCTGGCTGTGATCACCAATATCGGACTCGATCATGCCGATTGGCTGGGTGATACCCGCGACAGCGTTGCGTATGAAAAGGCCGGGATCATGCGCGACGGAGTCCCCGCGCTTTGTGGCGATCTGGATGTTCCGGGGCCATTGCTTGAGCACGCAGAGTCCCTGAAATCACCGCTGTTTCTGCGCGGAAGAGATTTCGACCTGGCGCTTGATCCCCACTCCTGGCATTGGCGGGGCGTCGGGCCTGGCGGCGAGCCGTTGGAGCTGCATGACCTGCCGCTGCTGTCATTGCCGATGGAGAACGCTGCACTTGCCCTGCAAGCCTATGCCACGCTTGCCTTGCCATGGGAGCCGGCGGCGTTGTCCGCGGCGCTTCAGCGGACACGCGTTGTAGGGCGCCTCGATAGTCGGCAGATCAGCTGGCGCGGCCGCGAGATCTCGCTGCTGCTGGACGTTGGACATAATCCTCATGCTGCAAGCTACCTCGCGCAACGCCTTGAGCAACGGCCAGTAGATGGTCGTCGCTTGGCTGTTTTTGGTCTGCTGGCGGATAAGGATCTCAACGGTGTGCTCGAAGCGATGTCCTCCTGCATCGCTGATTGGGCCGTCGCTCCACTGCCTACGCCGCGAACGCAATCAGCTACACAATTGGCTGCAGCGCTGCTTGAGCGGGGCGCGTCGGTCAGCCAGTATGCGAGCTTCGAGCAGGCGCTCGATGCTCAATGCGCGAAGGCCGAAGCCGATGATGAAGTAGTGGTTTTCGGATCGTTCTACTGCGTGGCGGCGGCGCTTGACTGGCTGGAACAACGGGCGGGGGAGAGTTGAATGGCGATGCTGGATAAGGGATTGCTGCAGCGTATGGTTGGCGCTCTGGTGTTGATTGCGCTGGCGGTCATATTCGTGCCGATGCTGTTCAATCGTGAGGACGATCTGCGCCACGTCACCGTCGATGCGCCCACCATCCCTGCTGCACCNGCACCGGCTGAAATCGAGATGCAGGAGGTCGAAGTGCCAGAGCCGGCGTCGGANCCNGAAGGTTTCGAGATCATCGAGGAAGGTGCCGAGGAAGAAGCGGCATCACCCGTCGGTGAGCAGGCTTCGGAGCCGATCGAGCCGGTCGCTCCGAGCGAGCNTGCGCCAGCTNCGCAGCCGCCGGTGGACCAACCGCAGGCGGCGAAAGTCGAGCCACGGCTCGATAACGACAACCTGCCGGTCAGCTGGTCGATCCAACTCGCCAGCCTGTCCAATCGCGCCAGCGCCGAAAGCCTGCAGCAGACCTTGCGTTCGCAGGGCTACAACGCCTACATCCGCACTGCGGATGGTATGAATCGCGTCTTCGTCGGACCGCTGGTGGAGCGCAGCGAAGCGAATCGGCTTCGCGATGTGTTGCAGCGCCAGCAGAAACTCGATGGCTTCGTCGTTCGTTTCAAGCCGGAAGGAAGCTGAATCGTTGAAGCGCTGGCCGGGGTACTGACGACAGGCCCCGGCTGCGGAGTTGCCGTCGGGTAGTCAGCGCGTATTCCTGGCGCTCCTGCTCTGCTAAAATGCGCCGCCTTTTCCCCATTGCAGAAGACATCGTGGCATTCACCTGGGTCGATTGGGCCATCATCGCCNTCATTGCAGTATCGAGCCTGATCAGCTTGAAGCGTGGTTTCGTGAANGAAGCGCTTTCGCTGGTTACCTGGATCGTTGCCGGTGTGGTCGCATGGATGTTCGGTGGTGCGTTGTCCCACCATCTCGCGGAATACATCAGCACGCCCTCGGCGCAAGTCATCGCAGCCTGCGCGTTGCTGTTCGTGGCTACCTTGCTGGTAGGAGCACTGGTTAATTTTCTGATCGGCGAGCTGATCAGGGTGACGGGTTTGTCCGGCACCGATCGCTTTCTCGGCATGGTGTTTGGTGCGGCACGGGGTGGTCTATTGGTGGTGGTGCTCGCCGGATTGCTGAGCCTGGCGCCGGTCGAGCAGGACCTCTGGTGGCGCGAGTCGACGTTGTTGCCGCACTTTCTCCTGATCGCCGACTGGTCGAAGAACCTCATTCTAGGCTTCAGCGGCCAGTGGTTCGCCGGATCACTCAACCCGCCCGGTTGAGTCCCTTTTTCTACGGATGCTCGGCCTGCCGTCGTATCCGGTCTGCCTGTAATAACTGAGAGGTTCCTTGCATGTGTGGCATTGTCGGCATCGTCGGTAAGTCGAACGTCAATCAGGCGCTGTATGACGCGCTTACCGTACTGCAGCACCGCGGCCAGGATGCAGCCGGTATCGTCACGAGTCATGACGGCCGGCTGTTTCTGCGCAAGGATAACGGCCTGGTTCGCGACGTCTTTCAGCAGCGCCATATGCAGCGCCTGGTCGGCAACATGGGGATCGGCCACATCCGTTACCCCACCGCGGGGAGCTCCAGTTCCGCCGAGGCACAGCCGTTCTACGTCAACTCGCCTTACGGCATTACCCTGGCGCACAACGGCAACCTGACCAATGTCGATCAGCTGACCAAGGAGATCTACGAGTCGGATCTGCGCCATGTGAATACCAGCTCCGACTCGGAAGTGCTGCTCAACGTGTTCGCCCACGAACTTGCCGTGCGCGGCAAGCTGCAGCCGACCGAGGAGGACGTCTTCGCCGCGGTGAGCAAGGTTCACGAGCGCTGCCGCGGTGGCTACGCGGTAGTGGCGATGGTCACCGGTTACGGCATCGTCGGCTTCCGCGACCCCAATGCGATTCGCCCGATCGTGTTCGGCCAGCGCCATACCGACGAAGGCGTCGAGTACATGATCGCCTCCGAAAGCGTATCGCTCGACGTGCTCGGCTTTACCCTGATTCGCGACCTGGCGCCGGGCGAAGCGGTTTACATCACGGCTGACGGCAAGCTCTTCACGCGCCAGTGCGCGGATGCGCCGAAACTCGCACCCTGCATCTTCGAGTACGTTTACCTGGCGCGTTCCGACTCCCTGATGGATGGTGTCTCGGTTTACAAGGCTCGGCTGCGCATGGGTGAGAAGCTGGCGGACAAGATCCTGCGCGAGCGTCCAGAGCACGATATCGACGTGGTCATCCCGATTCCCGACACCAGCCGCACCGCTGCGCTGGAGCTGGCCAATCGCCTTGGTGTGAAGTTCCGCGAAGGCTTCGTCAAGAACCGCTACATCGGTCGTACTTTCATCATGCCCGGCCAGGCCGCGCGGAAGAAATCGGTACGACAGAAGCTCAATGCCATCGACCTCGAGTTCCGTGGAAAGAACGTGATGCTGGTGGATGACTCCATCGTGCGCGGCACCACCTGCAAGCAGATCATCCAGATGGCGCGCGAGGCAGGGGCGAAGAACGTCTACTTCTGTTCCGCTGCGCCGGCGGTCCGCTATCCGAACGTGTATGGCATCGACATGCCCAGTGCGCACGAGCTGATCGCGCACAACCGCACCACCGAGGAGGTCGCCGAGCTGATCGGTGCCGATTGGCTGATCTACCAGGATCTGGAAGACCTCGTCGACGCCGTTGGTGGCGGCAAAGTCAAGATCGACAACTTTGACTGTGCAGTTTTCGACGGCAATTACATTACCGGTGATATCGACGAAGCCTATCTGCACAAGATCGAGCAGGCGCGCAATGATCTGAGCAAGGTCAAGACGAACGCGGTCAGCGCCATCATCGATCTCTACAACAACTGATTCATGCCGGCGTGGCAGCCTCGGCTGCCCGCGGCCGAGGTAAGAGCTATGACGACTGAATGGGATGCCGGACGGCTGGACAGCGATCTTCAAGGCGTCGGGCTCGATACGCTTGCGGTACGCGCCGGACAACGGCGCACACCGGAAGCCGAACACGGTGAGCCGCTGTTCTTCACTTCCAGTTACGTGTTTCGCAGTGCCGCCGATGCTGCGGCGCGCTTCGCCGGTGACGTGCCGGGCAATGTCTATTCGCGTTACACCAATCCCACCGTCCGTGCGTTCGAAGAACGTATGGCGGCGCTCGAGGGCGCAGAGCAGGCGGTCGCCACGGCATCCGGCATGGCGGCCATCCTCGCCACCGTGATGAGCCTGTGCTCGGCAGGCGATCACGTGCTGGTCTCGCGCAGCGTATTCGGCGCCACCGTTTCCTTGTTCGAGAAGTACTTCAAGCGTTTCGGTGTGCAGGTCGACTATGTGCCGCTCACCGATTTTGCCGCCTGGGAGTCCGCGTTCAAGGAGAACACCAAGCTGGTGTTCGTCGAATCGCCATCCAATCCCTTGGCAGAGTTGGTGGACATCGCCGCGCTGGCGCAGCTTTGCCACGCCAAGGGCGCGACGTTGGCCGTCGACAACTGCTTCTGCACACCGGTATTGCAGCAGCCGCTGGCACTGGGTGCCGATATCGTCATTCATTCCGCGACCAAGTACATCGATGGCCAGGGCCGTTGCCTGGGCGGTGTGATTGCAGGTCGCAGCGAGCAGATGAAGGAACTGGTCGGATTTCTGCGTACCGCCGGCCCGACGCTCAGTCCGTTCAATGCCTGGGTCTTCCTCAAGGGACTGGAAACGTTGCGGCTGCGCATGCAGGCGCACTGTGCCAGCGCTCAGGAGCTTGCCGAATGGCTCGAGCAGCAGCCCGGTATCCAGCGCGTCTACTATGCGGGTTTGTCCAGCCATCCACAGCACGAGCTGGCCAAGCGTCAGCAGAAGGGGTTCGGTGCGGTGGTGAGCTTCGAGGTTGCTGGAGGCAAGGAGGCCGCCTGGCGCTTCATCGATGCGACTCGACTGATCTCGATTACGGCCAATTTGGGCGATAGCAAGACCACCATTACCCATCCAGGCTCGACCACACATGGTCGGCTGTCCGCCGAGGATCGCGCGACCGCAGGCATTTCGGACAGTCTGATTCGGGTAGCGGTGGGGCTGGAAGATGTCGCTGACCTCAAGGCCGATCTGGCTCGCGGTCTCGCAGCGCTCTAGATCAACTCATCAGGATGCCGTGCCCGGCCTGCGCAAGCAGGTCGGGCACGA
>JGI25319J35699_1000970_pt1 | contig 12908 bp, 10 predicted proteins | sample AutmiccommuBRH17_FD_35699 | JGI IMG/M metagenome (IMG submission 35699) | reverse complement strand
CGTTCATTTTTCTCATGGGCACTGACGCTGCCAATGGCCGTACCAGCCTATGTAATGGCATTCATTTTTATAGGCGTGATGGATTTTGCAGGACCTGTACATGTAGCGACCCGCAATGATAAACACCCGGACCCGCAATAATTATTAATCTGGGCCCACAATAAATGAGAATAAGAATCAGGCCGGACCCACATTAAACGATAATGGACCCACATTAAGTGATAATGGGCCCGCAATAATGACACCGGACCCACATTAATCGAGAATAAGGTTCAAGGCTCCATCTGGGAAAGGTGAACAGTAGTTAATATTAACATGGGGTAGCTATCAGTTGTATCGATGTTCGATTTGGCAATCTAAGCTCGGGGATCTGTCTGAACCACTGGCTCAAGATACAGGAATTATCGTTCGGAACAATCACCCAAAGACAACGGCGGCGGGAATCGAACCAGCAACCATGGTCAATTATTATATGTAATTACATTTTTTTATCGACCCAAGAAATTGAGTTACCGCCTGTTTACCGACTTTTTTCATTTCTTTTCATAGCCTCTGTCTCGAGATAAATCGATAGAAGATACCCCTTGTCTGCTTTATCTCAGAAAATCCCCTTGACAATAAAATTATCAAGCGTTACATAATTTAGTAACGTACGATACAGGCATTTATTAATCCGTAAGGCGATAGGCGGACATCAAACAAGCAGACGCATCATGATTATCTGTCTGTAATCATTTAGAATGTAAATATCTTCAATGTTCGGCAATCATCAACCGGATTAATAACTCTCAAAATCAACGTTGGATAATATTGTTGATGGAAAATAATCATAATTTTAGCTGGTTGTTGTTTTTTTATTCAATCCCGGCAACTCCTGTGAATAACCGAGTCAAGGTCTGGCGCAAATTGCAGAAAACCGGAGCCGTTCAGCTCAAAGGCGGCGTGTATATTCTGCCATATGCCGAAGAGCACCATGAGGCTCTGCAATGGATGTTGGCCGAACTACCCGGCTTAAAGGGCGAAGGGCTTTTGCTGAAAACAGACAGCATCGAACCTTTACAGCAGGAAGACATAGTCGCCTTGTTCAACGACCAACGACAACCGCAATACCAGGAAATTGTCAAGAAAATAGATGAATTTTCCGGCCGGCTGCGTAATCTGCGAAAAGGCGGCAAAGATAAGAAAGCCACATCGTTATTTAGGCAGTATGAAAAAATACAGGCCGAGTTCCAGTCAGTGCAGCAGCGGGATTTCTTTCAATCGGACATGGGAAAGAATGCAGCAACGCAGCTTGGAACTTTAAGAAAACAGTTGGAAGAATTTTCGGCAGTCGAAAAAGACCACAAGGGATTAATCTCGACACCATTGCCTAATGGCAGAAACATTACCAGTTTCTCCGGCCTGACCTGGCTGACCCGCAAGCGTCCCTTTGTCGATAGAATGGCCTCCGCCTGGCTGATCCGTCGGTTTATCGATCCCAAGGCATCCTTTGCTTTTAAGGATGAGAGCGAACTGAAAGCTCTCGCCAGCGAACTGGAAGTTTCCTATGACGTCCGCAATGGTGATTTCACCCATGTTGAGGACTTATGCACCTTCGAGGTCTTGACGAATAGTTTTGGCCTTGTCGATAAGGGCCTCGACGTTCTGTCCCGGATTGTTCACGACATTGATATCAAGGATGGAAAATTTTCTACACCAGAGGCCCATGTAATTGAAATGATAATAAAAGGTATTCGCAACAGAGCCTTGCCCGATAGCGAGACCCTGGAACAGGGCATGGCTATCTTTGAAGCGCTCTATCTTTCCATAACAGAAAAACACTAAAAAGGAGTATCACCATGCCAAATATCGAAAAACACGTAGAAATCAGCTTAAAAAGAACCGGTAAAGAATATCTTGAAGTGCACGAATGGATCGATGATCCGGTCAACAAGAACGCCCGGCACGATATCAACGCCATCCCCGACAATTTTCAGATGTTCAAGGAAAAATACGGGGAAGAAGCTGCCAGGGAATATGTCCAGCATCTCAGTGATGATGTAAAAGGCCGTTTCGGTCATCTCCTCGAAGATTTTGAAAAGGAAATGGCGGCCGCGATCAAGTATTTCGGTTCTAAATAAAGGGGTATGGAAATGGAGTCACGGACAAATTTTTATGGTCTCTGCTGCTCCGGCTTTCTCGCCAAGGCATCTTATGCCCTGGCGAGGACACCGGTGCTGGCCCTGTTTGCCGCCTCGTTTGGCGTAGGTCCGGAGGCCATCGGGTTTGCCGTGGCCATTTCAACCATAACCGGAGTATTCTTTAAAATGCCGGCCGGGGTTATCTCCGATATCATTGGCCGGCGCAAAACCATGCTCATCGGTTTAGCATTCTTTGCCGTTATTCCTTTTCTCTATCTGCTGGTTCACTCGTATAACAGCCTGCTGGTGGTTCGTTTCCTCCACGGCTTCGCCACCGCCATCTACGGGCCGGTTATAATGGCCGTGGTGGTGGATATGGCAGGAAGCAAGCGCGGTGAGATGCTCTCGCTCTTTTCTTCAGTAACCATTATCGGCAACTTGATCGGTGCTCCGCTTGGCGGTTTTCTGCTTGGCTGGCTGGCCGGAGGCGGTGAACAGCAATTGACCCATTTCCATATCATCTATGGGGTAGTTGCCGCTCTTGGTATGGTCGCCCTCTTCGTCGGGATCTGGGCGAGCAGCTCTTTGCCGGCAAACGGCAGCAACGGCACAGGCAAATCCACTGTTGCGGCGGTTATTAGCCATTTTTTCCACAGCCTGAAAAACATCCTCACGGACCGCCGGATCGTCGTGACCAGCAATATGGAAGGGGTGCAGAATCTCTCTGTCGGTGCTCTTGAGGCATTCATGCCCATTTATATCGTTATGGTCCTCGGCTATTCGGAATTTCAGGCCGGCCTCATCTGGGGCGTACAGATCTTCGTCACTATCCTTGCCAAGCCACTGATGGGCAGAATATCCGACAGACACGGTCGCAAACCCTTGCTCTTTTGGGGCATGTTTGTCTGCGCTTTGCCCTTTGCCCTCGTACCCTGGGTTAAAGACTATTCCATCCTGCTGTTGCTCTCGATGGTCTTCGGACTCGGCGAGGCGATAGTCACCTCATCTTCGGCGGCCATGGTCGCCGACTTCTGCCGGGAGGACAATATCGGCTCGGCGATGGGGGTGTTCGGCACCCTCTACGATGTTGGGCACGCCAGCGGTCCAATTCTCGCCGGTCTTTTGATTGGTCTGTCCGACGGCCAGGATTTCCGGCTGGCCTTTGCCTGCATTGCAACCATACTGGTTGTCTCGGCGCTGTTCTTTCGTCGGACAATACCGGCCTCCTCTTAGCATAGGGTGAATTATATATGGATACTGCACCTGTTTCCAAAGAAGAATCTAAAGAACTAGTAGTGCCCTCTTTCAGAGAGGCATTGATGTTCTGGTTCAAACTCGGCTGGATCAGTTTTGGTGGTCCGGCAGGCCAGATTGCCATCATGCACCAGGAGTTGGTTGATAAGAAGAAGTGGATCAGCAACGACAGGTTTCTCCACGCCCTCAACTACTGCATGTTGCTGCCGGGACCCGAGGCCCAGCAACTGGCGACCTATATCGGCTGGCTGCTACATAAGACCAGGGGCGGGATTATAGCCGGGGTACTCTTTGTTCTGCCCTCGGTGTTCATTCTGTTCATTCTCAGTTATATTTATATCGTTTTTGGAACCTTGCCCTGGGTGGCGGCGATTTTTGTTGGGCTGAAGGCGGCGGTTTTGGCCATCGTCCTGGCGGCAGTCATAAAAATCGGTAAGAAGTCACTGAAAAATAATGTGTTGATCGCCATAGCGGTTCTTTCTTTCCTGGTCACCTATTTTCTGAATTTTCCCTTCCCCGCCCTAATTCTTTCGGTGGGTATCATTGGTATTGTTGGCAGTCAATTTTTTCCGGGTCTGTTCTTGCCGGCGAAGAAATCGACGGAGGCCTCCGCGCTTGCCGATCAAGCCGGACAGCACAACCAGGCAACCTCATTGTCAAGAAACGTCACCATCTTGGCAATATTCCTTGCACTGTGGGCTCTCCCTTTCCTGGGGCTCTATTTACTCCTGCCCGGCTCGGTGTTTGCGACGGAGGCCTTCTTTTTTACCAAGGCTGCATTCCTGACCTTTGGCGGGGCTTATTCACTGCTCGCCTACATCGCCCAGGCCGGTGTTGAGCAGTATGGCTGGCTGACCAGTCTGCAGATGATGGATGGCCTTGGACTCGCCGAGACGACCCCCGGACCGCTGATTATGGTTGTACAGTTTATCGGCTTTCTGGCCGGTTGGAATCATCCCGGATCTCTGAGTCCATTCTTCGGTTCGGTTACCGGTTCGCTTGTGGCCACATATTTTACCTTTCTGCCGAGCTTCATGTTTATTTTCCTCGGAGCTCCATATATTGAACGATTGATCGGCAATACCAAAATGTCTGCAGCTCTGGCCACCATTACCCCTGCCGTTGTCGGTGTAGTGCTCAATCTGGGCGTATGGTTCGGTACTCATGTCCTGTTCCCGACAAGCGGTTTTGCCTGGTTTTCGGCGGCTCTGGCCGTTGCGGCATTCTGCCTGATGCAGTTTTACAAAGTCGGCATTATTCAGATAATCGCCGGAAGCGGCGGGCTTGGCCTGCTCTGGTACCTGCTTGGTTTTTTAATGCTTTGCGCACCTAAAATTTAACCTGGAGAGAAAATCATGAGTACGTCTATAGCAGCGGCAGAACTGAAGAACAAATTATCCCAAAAGAAAGTCTGTTTGCTTGATGTGAGGAGAAAGGCGGATTTTGAGAAATCGCCCGAGACTATTGAAGGAGCAGTTTGGCATGACCCCGAAAATGTGGTGGAATGGGGTAAGACACTGCCAAAAGACCAGGAACTTGTTGTCTATTGCGTTAAGGGGGGCTCGGTGAGCCAATTGGTAGCAGATGCTCTGCAGGAAAGTCATCCCGATGTAAAGTTTCTTGAAGGCGGCATTCTCGGGTGGCCGGATGGGCACAAATAACCGACAGCAATCAATTAAAAAAGGAGGCGTAAATGACAAAAAGACAGATCATGGCAATGGTTGCTGGGATAGTGGTCCTAGCCGGGATTCCGGGGGGTGCGATGCTAACGGCTTCGGCCAAGGGATCGAATGCCCTGCCACTGGCAACCGCAAAGGAGGTATCAACGGAAGCATTGAAAGACGCCACCTATGTCGGCTCGAAGACGTGCGCCTCCTGCCACAAGGAAGATCATACAGCATGGCAGGACACCTGGCATGCCAATATGCATCGAGAGTTCGATCCGGCAATTGTAATAGCCGACTTCAACAACGTTGCGATTGACTACAAGGAGGTGGAGATCGAGGGGCCGGACAAGGTAAAGGTGAAAATTTCACCGACGATAAAAACCAACCGGGATGGCGACATTTTCAGCTTTACCTTGATTGATAAAGATAATGCGGCCAACAACCAGACCTATAAAATTGCCTACGTATTCGGCGGCAACTGGAACCAACATTTCGAGGCTCAGGTCGGCAGTGCCTATTATCCAACGCCCATGCGCTGGATCGTTGAGGACGGCCAGTGGACCGCCAAACCGTTTAGTGATCTGTGGTGGGTAGCCGACGGCACCCCTGACGGTCGCCCGAAGAAGCCGGAAGAGATGCCGAAGGCAAAGACCGGCGATGCGACCTGTGACGGCTGCCATACCACCGGATTTAAAGTCGCCAAAGATGAGGAAAAGGGAAGATGGGTGGGGCAAAAGATTGAGTTGGGCATCGGCTGCGAAAGCTGCCACGGACCTGGAAGCACCCATATGGTCTCCAAGCGCAAGTCGGACATCGTTAATCCGGCAAATCTCAGTGCCACTCAACAGGATCAGGTTTGCGGGCAATGCCATTCACGAGTGACCAATAAGCAGGATAAAGAACTTTCTTATCCTCTTGGGTTCTTACCTGGCAATACCGACCTGCAGCAACGGGTAAATTTCTGGACCAATTCGTCCAACCCGAAAAACTTCTGGAGCAACGATTTCTCCAGCAAAAACCGGCAGCAGTATCATGACGTACAGTTCAGCAGCCACACCAATGCCGGAGTCACCTGCATCACTTGTCATGACGTACATTCCCCCCGGAAAGGGTATGCCCAGTTGCGGATTGAAAAGAGTGAAATGTGCATCCATTGCCACAAGGCAAACGGCGAAATGTACAAGGACAGTGCCATGGCTGTAGCCGGAGTCGGCTGCGTTGACTGCCACATGGCCAAAATTGCCAACAGATCCGGTGCCACCCAAAAAAACAAAAACCACTGGGACACAAGTTCCCATACATTCGCCGTTATCTTGCCCCAGGAGGCTGATAAGTTAAAAATGCAATCAAGCTGTGACGCTTGCCACGAAGGAAACGAGAGAACATCCACAGGCGCTTCTATCGTAGAAGGGCAGACTGAGATCAAAACCAAAATTGCCGAACTGGAGAAAGCCGTTGTCGCTTCGACCAATGAGAAAAATGCAACAGAGGCAGGGAACCTGCTGAAACTTGTATTGGAAGATCGGAGCTTCGGCGCGCATAATCCGAAGAAAGCCACGGCGGTATTGAACGATGCACTGACAATCGTATCGAAGAAGTAGCCTTGCCATCGTTTCGTTCAACTCACCTGGAGTTGAACGAAACGAGAGAGTGACCGGAGGAAGAAGATGCTGAATGTAAAAGAAATCACAAAAACCTATAACGGCACCCACTCCCTCGCCAACGTGACTTTCACCGTAGCGGCAAACAGCATCACCGGCATCATCGGACCTAACGGAGCGGGAAAGTCAACCCTCTTGAAGATAATAGCGGGCTTTGAACTCCCCGACAGTGGAGAAATGCTCTTCGGGAAAACGCCCATCTCAGCCTTGACGACATCATGAGGCTCGTTTCAATGATTATTTTAGATACATAAATCTTATAAAAATGAGGAATCAAAATGACCAATATACAATTTTGTCCTGTAGGAAAACTTGAAAGAATCCTTGTTGCCACAGACCGTTCACCGTACTGCGACAAGGCTATACAAGAAGCGATTACCCTCGCCAAGGGATGTTCGAGTATGCTGTACGTGCTATCGACACTCGAAATGAATCCTGCCCAGCACGCAACAACAGGCTTGGGTTCTTTCCTGAAAGAAGAAACAGAGGTGTTACAGTATCTCAATTCTATAAAGGAAAGAGCGGTAGGGGAAGGCGTTACCTGTGAGACGATTTTTCAATCAGGCATTGAACCTTCTCAGGCGATAATGGACGAGGCGATCAAGCGGGATATCGATATGATCGTTATCGGCAGACGTGGCCGCAAGGGATTGTTGAACACTTTGATGGGAGAAGTCGCCACAAAAATTGTTGCACACGCACCCTGCAAAGTTCTCGTCGTTCCCAAGGAGGCAAAAATCGAATACCGGAACATTCTGGTCGCAACAGACGGATCGGGACATAGTCTCGTTGCGGTTCAGGAAGCGGTAAGTATTGCCAAAGAGTTTGGAAGCAACCTCATCGCGCTTTCATCAATCCAAGCGGATGATGAACGAGAAAAAGCTCAGACCAATATCAGCAAAGTCATCGATATGGCGAAAAGCGAGGGAATACAGGCAGAGGGTTTGATACCTACCGGCAGATCTTTTAACCTGATTGCCGAAACAGCGATAGAAAAAGGCGTTAATTTGATCGTCATGGGAATGCCGGTAAAATCTGCGCTGGGGAAAATCTTCACCGGCAGCGCCACAGAGAAGGTAATCGGCAAGGCAGAGTGCGCTGTGCTTATTGTAAAGGGAGATGAAACCATTTCTGCTACGGTATAGTATAAAAAACAGATAAGCAACCGGCCTCTAATTAGGGGCCTCCAATTAGGCCGGTTGCTTTTAACCCCTGAAAAGGGATATTTTGCTTCGCCTCTCCATGAGGCAAAGAGGAGCCACTCTATGCCGATGCCTTTATTAAAAATATTCCAGTCCGGCAATGACTGCAAACCCCTGCCAACCATGGACGCCGAGCAGAAATCGCGATACGAGCATTTCAAAAAGTTGCTCAGTAATAACCGCACGGCTCTTAACGTCATGGCCGATCTTGAGCAGCTCTACTACAACAATCGCCCGTTCACTCTCCAGTTTGTTGAACGGAAAATTGGATTACTGCTCACTGATATTGAAGGATTGATAACATCCCTGTCGGGCATGTCGAAGAAGAACTATGAATCTTTACAAGGAGTGCTCAACAGCATCCGTCGAGCTATCCAGTTTGAAATGGCGGCGAGCGACACCTTGTCAACCGGAGCCCTCATTCTCCCCCTTGCGGAAATCACGGGGAAAAAAGCCAAGGCCACCGGAGCCAAAGCGGCAAATCTCGCTTTTATGCATTGTGAGATGGCTATGCCGACCCCGGGAGGCTTCTCAGTCACCACTGCGGCCTATTTTGCTTTCATGGAGGAAACAGGCCTGATTGCCGAGATAGACGAACATCTGGCGAATATGACGCCCGACGATCCTGCCTCCATCGAGGCTACAGGAAATCTCATCCGCAAACGGATTCTGGAAATGCCGCTTCCTGCAGTTATTTCCACTGCAATGGCTGAGGCCGTCAGCAACTTCGATGCAAGCCGCCTCCTTGCAGTCCGTAGTAGCGCAGTCGGTGAAGACGGGGAAGTTTCCTTTGCCGGTCAGTACACCTCTATTCTGAACGTGCCTCCGGCAGGTCTGGCGGAGGCCTATAAACAGGTGGTGGCCAGCAAATACTCGGCATCGGCCCTCTCTTACCGCCTGCATCACGGTCTTGAGGATCTCGATACACCGATGGCCGTGTTGGTCATCGAAATGGTTCAGCCCCGCCTGAGTGGCGTACTCTACACCGCAGATCCCCTCAGCGGCGACCTGAACACCATTCGGGTCAGTGCCGTGGAAGGCCTTGGCGAAGACCTGGTGGGGGGCGATGTCTCGCCCCATCTGAACTACCGGCTGGCCAAAGATTCTTTTGAGGTATTGACTGCGACAAAGGCGGGTGAACCCTCTGAAATATCGGCAACCGACGCCTCTTTTCTCAAAGAAATATGGCAGTATGCTCTTCGCCTGGAAGAGCACTTCAAGCGCCCTCTTGATATGGAGTGGGCCATCGACCAAGCAAACCACCTGTATCTGCTTCAGGTTCGTCCCCTGCTTGTCTCTGAAAAAGTCGAAGACGACCCGGTCGCCCCTGTTGACTATCCCAACCATCCCGTGCTCATTGAAAAAGGGAAATGTGCCGCTGCAGGTATCGCCACCGGCAGGGTACTCTTGCTGCAGAGCGGCGATACGGCAGAGATTGCCAGGCAACTCGGAGAGGATACCATCCTCGTGGCCCGCACCGCCTCGACCATGCTTACTCCCTGGGTCGGCAAGGTAAAAGGTATCATTACCGACATCGGCAGTGCCGCCAGCCACCTGGCTTCAGTAGCCAGGGAATTCGGCGTCCCAGCCCTTTTTGACACACAGATTGCCACGAAAACTCTCACCAACGGTGAGACAATTACTCTCTGGGCCAGTCACTCCAAGGTTTACAAAGGCAACGTCCAGGAACTTACCGCCAGAATACGGCTCACCAAGAGGCCTATTTTCGCCAGCCCTGCCCACCTGAGAATGCAGCGTCTGCTCGACCTGATCTCACCACTGCACCTTACCGATTCTTCCTCCCCAGAATTCAGCCAGGACAGGTGTCGGACAATTCATGATATCATCCGCTACTGCCATGAGTATTCCGTCCGAGAGATGTTCCGTTTTAGTGAGGCTACCGATCGAGAACGCAATGCCGTGAAACTCAAGGTGAATATACCCATCCAGCTATTTGCCCTGGACTTGGGTGGCGGTTTGCGCGCAGGCTTGACCACCTGTAACGAAGTCAACGCCCACGAGGTTGAAAGCGTACCATTTCGCGCGCTGTGGCAAGGGCTCTCGCACCCCGGCATCAACTGGTCCAGTTCCGTGGCAGTGGGTGCCCATAATTTCATGTCCTTGATGGCGGGCGGCATGCTGCCGCAACAAGGGCAGTTGGGTGGCGCAAGCTATATGATAGTATCAGACGATTACATGAACCTCAGTATTCGTTTCGGCTATCATTTTGCCACAGTTGACGCACTGGTTACCGATGATGCCGAGCATAACTATGTGGCGCTGCATTTTACCGGAGGTGCCGGGGCGCACTATGGCAAGTCCCTTCGTATTCAATACATTGCCAAGGTTCTTAACCACCTGGGTTTTGAAACCGTCCTCAAGGGTGATCTTATTGAGGCCTCACTCACCCGACTCGACCGACCGGCGATGAAAGAGACACTTGACCAGTTGGGCCGGTTGCTCGGCAGCACCAGGCTTCTCGATATGGCCATCAGGAATGCCGACCAGGTTGAGACCCTGACGGAATCGTTTTTCCAAGGCAGTTATAATTATCTCGAACCCGAGCGAAAAGACGCTCCAGAAAATTTTTACCTGGTCCTTGGTGACTGGAAAAAAGATCAAGGGGACATGGAAGCGGGTATTTTGCAAGACGGCTCGCATTTCAGCTCTCAAATATCGGCTAGCATCAACCAAACCGTCGGTCGTTTTATTGGCCAGGGGCGCTATATGGAGTATCTCGACAACATCGAGGCCTATTATTACTTCCCCTTAGCCATTGCCAAGGCAAGCCACATGGACAAAGGGGCAGCACAGGTCATGGTTAAGCCCATTTCGGGAGTAATTGATCAGGCGGGCGGTCTTGCATTTGCCATTCGCGATTGGGCTAATTACTTCGTTCTGCGGATAAACGCATTGGAAAACAATGCAGTCCTTTTCGAGTTCAGAAACAATAAACGCTTTGAACGAGTCGTAGCAGACATGCCTATCAAGACCGGAAGTTGGTACAACCTGCGTACCGAGACACAGGACAGATTGATCCGGGCATATCTCGATGACGTGCAGGTGCTGGAATATGTGACCGACAGAAACCTGGATGGCTATGTCGGTTTATGGACCAAGGCAGACTCTGTAACACTTTTTAAAGGTATGAGATTTGAAGCTGTTAAAAGCAGTAGACATTAATTGGACTAGTTGGAGAATTATCTCAACACATAACCTATCAATTTTGACTTAATCGGTATTTCAACAGACACTGGTTCGCCATGGCAACCTTCTTCTTGAAAGAAACGCTCAGAGTTAAGATGGTTCCTGTTACCATCCATCTAAAAATTCATTTTAGTTGCCTTAGCTCACTGATCCGTTCTGGAGGGAAATGACGGTAGAACGTCGTTCGTCCAATCTCAAGCTGTTTGATAATGTCTGATATGAACGGGTAGTTTTCGGAATCTTTAAGCATAGACTCAGCCGTACGAATTTTATCCATAGTCATGCTTGGTGGCCGACCACCTCTACGCCCTCTTTTGTGAGCAGCTGCAAGACCGGCGCGGGTATTTTCAACAATCAATTCTCTCTGAAATTCATCGAATGCGGCGGTCACGTGAAAAAACAAACGCCCCTCAGGAGTTCCTGTATCGATATTCTGGGTAAGAACCTTCAGCTTAATTTTACGTTGCTCAAGGTCATAGGCAGTGGCAATGATTTGCCTGATGGAACGCGCCAGCCTCGACAATTTCCAGACAACAAGCGTGTCTCCCTCCCTCATATAATCTAACGCCGCTTTCAGCTCGGTCCGTTCCTTGTGAGAACCTGAAATTTTTTCGATAAATATTCGTCCACACCCTGCCTTTTCCAGAGCATCGGTTTGCATCTGCGGGTTCTGATCCATTGTTGAGACACGAGCATATCCAATAAGCATTTTTTTTATTCCAAAAACGATTTTACTTGAGAATAACAGAACAAATGTTTTAGAACAGTGTTTTGAAACATCATAATATGTTTTTTTGCCTGGGGTGAGCACAAAAGAATGTATGTTTCAAAAACCTTGGTTTTTGGTACGGAAACTATGGGTAAAAAAATCCCGGAAGAAAGATTATTGGATTTGCAAAAGCGTTTAGATCTTCTGCCGCCAAGAAATACTGAACGGATGAAGATGATCCAGGCCTTCGCCGACCTCTATGCAGTTTCTGTAAATACCGTATACCGTGGTTTAAGTGATAAACGGGTGCCAAAATCTCTCCGTCGCTCTGATGCAGGGATTACCAGAGTTCTTCCAAGTACAGAGATGGAACTGTATTGCCAGATCATCGCTGCCATGAAACTGAAGACCCGCAATAAAAAAGGGCACCATTTACCTACTACGGAAGCTCTTCGCCTTCTCGAAAAATTTGGCGTTGAAACTGCCCAAGGCCTGAAAAAGCCTCCAAAAGGAATACTGAAAAAGACAACGGTCAATCGGTACTTAAAAAGATGGGGGTATGATTTTCTTTCCTTGGATATTGAACCTGCTTCTGTACGATTTCAAGCAAAACATTCAAACGATTGCTGGCATTTTGATTTAAGTCCATCTGATTTGAAACAGTTGCCAGAGTGGCCGGCATGGGTTGAGAACAGGAAAGGACGTCCCACCCTCATGCTTTACAGCCTGGTCGATGATCGCAGTGGTGTCGCTTACCAGGAATATCATGTTGTTTTTGGTGAGGATGTAGAGGCTGCTCTCCGTTTTTTTTACAGGGCTATGGCAACAAAGGAGATTGAGGGTTTTCCTTTTCAGGGTATTCCTCTGATGATCTACACGGATAACGGTCCAATTGCCAAAAGCCGTGTCTTTCATAGGGTTTTAGAATATCTCGGCATTGAATTGCGAACACACATGCCAAAGGGCAAAGATGGTCGCCGAACTACGGCCCGGGCAAAAGGAAAAGTCGAACGACCTTTTCGGACCATTAAGGAAATCCATGAAACTCTCTACCATTTTCATACACCAAAAAATGAAGAAGAGGCAAA
>JGI25319J35699_1000957_pt1 | contig 13066 bp, 11 predicted proteins | sample AutmiccommuBRH17_FD_35699 | JGI IMG/M metagenome (IMG submission 35699) | reverse complement strand
TATTGATTTATAAGAGTTTTTATCCAGATAAACTTTGGCACAGCTACTGCAATAGCTAGGCAAAGTTAACGTGACGCGAAGGATAACGCTCATGATCAAGTCGGCTTTTCTTCTTACTACAGGCTTTACATTTGCCGCCCTGGCAGCCTCGCAGCTGCCATCCGCCGAACCGCAGCAACAGCGATACGAGCCCTCTTCCCAGTTCTCCATTCAGCGCACGAGCAATTTGGAACGCGCACAGATCACCACCCTCAACTCAGGCGAGGCGAGCGTGCTCACTCAACCGCAACGCTGGGTGTTCTAAGGGATTCAGTTGAGCGCGGATGGTTCCGCAAAAGGAGTTACTCATGTCCAGATTTGCATTGACTTGCTTGCTTCTTACCGCAGCGTGCGGCTACGGTGCCTTCCTGGCCCCCCAAAGCCTGGCGACCTTGGATACCTTGTGCAAGGCAGGACTTGGCATATTCGGAAGCTTATCCCTGATCGCACTCATGATCGGACGCAGGATCAAGTTCGATCCAGTGCTGCGCTAAGACCCCATAGCCGGACGATAATCAGACTGGTTCACAGTAAAGGCATTTTGATAGCACGAGCACTTTACTAATCAGAATATCGACGTACAATTGGCGTCATGAAGCCGTCTCCTAATTTTTAACCTGGCTGACGGAACAGCGAGTACTGGTGGTTGTCAGACCGGTGACTACCCCGGCAATACGCCAGCACGCCCACCTGACTAACCGGTTAATTATGCGCCCTATGAAACAGGCAGTTTATTCCAGCCGTACGGCTGACAAATTCGTTGTTCGGCTTCCCGACGGCATGCGTGAACGCATCGCCGAGGTAGCGCGGAATCATCACCGCAGCATGAACTCAGAAATCATCGCCAGATTGGAGCAGAGCCTGCTGCAGGAAGGCGCACTGGATGAAGATCTGAGCATGCGGCTCGACAGCCCAGAGCTGTCTCTTCACGAGCGAGAGCTTCTGCAGCGCTTTCGCCAGCTCGCTCACCGCCAGCAGAACGCGCTCATTGCATTGATCGCTCAGGACACCGAGCTCGCCAAAGAAGATTGACCCCGGACCAGCCACCAGCTGGAGCCAGGTGACTGGCTCCAGCTGACGCTGTCTCTGATTACCCCCTGCTTCCGGCTGCCACTCTCAGGCGGTCAACAAGTCAGCCAGCCGCATCAGTTCCCCCCTTCATCATCGTCCTAGCCAATCAAGACAGGCACGAATGTGCTTCGGACACACGGGTTGCGCCGAATCTATGGTCGACCCGAGATCCGCGCTCGATAAGAAGTTAGAACTTGGATGCAGCAAGGCGCCCCCGTTGCAGAGGCGCCTATACAACTAGCCTACAAAGTTGAGCAGCACCCCGGCCGCAACCGCAGAGCCGATGACACCGGCCACGTTGGGCCCCATGGCATGCATCAGCAGGAAGTTCTGAGGATTGGCCTCCAGCCCCACCTTGTTCGATACACGTGCAGCCATCGGCACAGCAGAGACTCCTGCGGAACCGATCAACGGATTGATCTTGTTCTCACTGAAACGGTTCATCACTTTGGCCATGAAAATACCCGCTGCGGTACCACCGCAAAAGGCAACCATACCCAGCACGAGAATCCCCAAGGTTTTCATCTGCAGGAAGGCCTCGGCTGATAGCTTCGAACCGACTGTCAGACCAAGAGCAATGGTAACGATGTTGATCAGGGCATTTCGTGAAGTATCCGCCAGGCGATCCACCACACCACATTCGCGCAACAGATTACCGAAGGCGAACATACCCACCAGCGGTGCGGCATCCGGCAGTAGCAAGCCGACCAGCAAACAGAGCACCAGCGGGAATACTATCTTCTCGACCTGCCCGACATGACGCAGTTGCGTCATGACGATTGCACGCTCCTCTTTTGTGGTCATCGCACGCATGATCGGCGGCTGAATCAGCGGCACGAGGGCCATGTAGGAATAGGCGGCAACCGCAATCGGACCGAGCAACTCTGGGGCAAGCTTGGATGTCACGAAGATCGACGTTGGACCGTCTGCACCCCCAATGATAGCGATCGACGCTGCCTCGCGCAGCGTGAACTCCATACCCGGAATCCCGGCAGCGGTCAGAGCAAGAGCGCCTAGCAGGGTCGCAAAGATTCCGAACTGCGCCGCGGCACCAAGCAGCAGGGTCTTTGGGTTGGCAAGCATGGGGCCAAAGTCGGTCATCGCGCCAACGCCCATGAAGATCAACAGAGGAAAGACGCTGGTCGGTAACCCTACCTCATAAAACAGATGCAGAATTCCGGCACCCTCGCCCATGTTGGCAACCGGGATGTTTGCCAGGATGCCACCGAACCCTATAGGGATCAGCAACAAAGGTTCGAATCCCTTCCGGATCGCCAGATAGATCAGCCCCAGACAGACGAAGATCATCAGCGCCTGCCCTGGCTCCAGATGGTACAGGCCGGTTCCGTGCCACAGCTTGAGCAACTTTTCCATGGGACTCCCCTTAGCCGATGCTCAGCAGACTGTCACCGACCGAAACCGCGTCGCCCACCTTGACGCTGACGGAGGCGACGGTGCCGGCCTTGAACGCACGGATCTCGGTTTCCATTTTCATGGCTTCGAGAATCATCACCAGATCGCCCTCCTGGACCAACTGTCCGGGCTGCACCAGCACTTTGAATATGTTGCCCGCCAGCGGCGCCGCCTGGGTTTCACCACTGGCAGGCACGGCGGCAGAACCAGCCACCGCGCTGGTAGCGCCGCCACCAGCGCCGAGAGGCTTGATGCCCTCGATATCGCCGCCATCGCTCACTTGTATGACGAAAGATTTGCCGTTGACTTCAACGGTGTAGACCTCCGGCTTGCCCGCCTCTCGCGGTGGTAGATCGCCCCCGGTTGGCGCCGGCTCGAACGCGGATGGGTTTCCACGGTTCTCCAAAAACTTCAATCCGATCTGGGGGAATAGTGCATAGGTCAGCACGTCATCGATCGAATCCGTAGCGAGCTTGATGCCTTTCTCTTTTGCGATCCCTTTCAGTTCGGCAGTAAGTCGATCCATTTCCGGCTGCAGCAGGTCTGCGGGACGACAGGTGATCACCTCGGCCCCCTCCAGCACACGAGCCTGCAGCTCGGAATTGAAAGGTGCAGGGGCCGCACCGTATTCACCTTTGAGCACGCCTGCCGTCTCTTTGGTGATCGACTTGTAGCGCTCTCCCATCAGCACATTGATCACCGCCTGGGTACCGACGATTTGCGACGTGGGCGTCACCAGCGGGATGAAGCCGAGGTCTTCACGAACGCGAGGGATTTCAGCAAGCACGTCGTCGAACTTGTCCAGAGCACCCTGCTCCTTCAGCTGACCTTCCATATTGGTCAACATGCCGCCGGGCACCTGAGCCACGAGGATTCGCGAGTCGACACCGCGCAGGGTGCCCTCGAATTTCGCGTACTTCTTGCGAACCTCACGGAAGTACGCCGCGATTTCCTCGAGCAGCTCCAGGTTCAAGCCGGTATCGCGCTCCGTGCCCTGGAAAATAGCCACCACCGATTCCGTCGGAGAATGTCCGTAGGTCATCGATAGCGACGAAATGGCTGTATCGACATTGTCGATACCCGCTTCTACTGCCTTGAGGATGGCGGCCGTCGACAGGCCGGCTGTAGCGTGGCACTGCATATGGATCGGAATCGCAAGGCTGGACTTCAAGCGCGACACCAGCTCGAACGCCATGTACGGCGTAAGGATGCCTGCCATATCCTTGATCGCCACCGAGTCGGCGCCCATATCCTCGATCTGCTTTGCCAGATCGACCCACATCTCCAGCGTATGCACCGGACTGGTGGTATAGGAAATGGTGCCTTGTGCATGCTTGCCCTGTTGTTTGACGGCACGCAGGGCAGTTTCGAGATTGCGCGGATCGTTCATAGCGTCGAATACGCGAAAGACATCGACGCCATTTACAGCGGCGCGCTCGACGAATTTTTCCACGACATCATCGGCGTAGTGCCGATAGCCCAGCAGGTTCTGGCCTCGCAGCAGCATCTGCTGGCGCGTGTTGGGCATGGCCTTCTTGAGTTCGCGAATGCGCTCCCAAGGGTCTTCTCCCAAGTAGCGGATACAGGCATCGAAGGTCGCGCCGCCCCAACTTTCCACCGACCAGAAGCCAACCTGATCGAGTTTGGCAGCGATCGGCAACATGTCTTCCAAGCGAACACGGGTGGCTAGAATGGATTGGTGCGCATCACGCAGCACCACATCGGTTATGCCGAGCGGCTGTTTAGCAATGGTCATGGAAGGAACTCCCTTTCCAGAGTCAACCGCGTCGCGCGCGGTGTTGATGAATCGCGGCCTGGATGGCTGCAAGAATATCCGCATCTGTTTCAGCGCTCGCAACCTGAGCGGCCGCTACTCGAGGCGCCGGCTCAGTGACGAAGCGGCCGGCGAGGTAGGACATCAAGCGAATGCAGAGGATCAACAGAACGAGAAAGGCGAAGACGAAACCGATGCCGAACAGCATGAGTTCGACGCCTTCGAGCAGGAGTTGGCTGGGGGTCATCGGGAGTTCCCTTGTCAGCAGCTCAAGCTGCTTGTTATTCGCTGCGTGGGTTCGGACACGTTTCGCGACACACGAAACGGCCGAACCTTAGCCCGAAACAGCGAAATAAGGCAAACCCCAATAAAGCGCGAAAAGTACCGCTACAGCAGAAAAATGGTCGCCAATCCAAGGAAAATGAAGAACCCGCCGCTGTCTGTCATGGCAGTGATCATGACGCTTGCCCCCATTGCCGGATCGCGCCCCAGGCGCGCCAGCGTCATAGGAATCAGCACGCCCATAAGCGCAGCGAGCAGCAGGTTCAGTGTCATAGCCGCCGTCATGACTACCCCCAGAGACCAGCTGCCATACAGCCACCAGGCCACCGCACCGATCACACCACCCCAGACCAGCCCGTTGACCAGGCCAACCCCGACCTCCTTGCGCAACAGTCGGGTCGTATTACCGGTACCCACCTGATCCAACGCCATTGCGCGCACGATCATGGTGATTGTCTGATTACCCGAATTTCCGCCAATGCCTGCGACAATTGGCATCAGGGCCGCGAGGGCCACCAGCTTCTCGATCGAGCCATCGAACAGGCCGATTACCCGGGAGGCGATAAATGCAGTGACCAGGTTGACCGCGAGCCAGGCCCAACGGTTACGGACGGATTTCCAAACGGAGGCGAAGATGTCTTCCTCCTCGCGCAGACCGGCCATGTTGAGAACTTCGCTTTCACTCTCCTCACGGATCAGGTCGACCATCTCATCGATGGTCAGACGCCCGATCAGCTTGCCACCCTTGTCGACGACCGGCGTCGATACCAAGTCATAACGTTCGAAGGCCTGCGCCGCGTCATAGGCGTCTTCATCCGGGTGAAAGGTGACGGGGTCGCTGGCCATCACCTCCGCGACCTGTTTGTCCGGATCGTTAACCAGTAATCGCTTGATCGGGAGCACGCCCTTGAGCACGCCGTCGTAGTCGACCACGAACAGCTTGTCGGTGTGGCCCGGCAACTCCTTGAGGCGGCGCAGATAACGCAACACCACCTCGAGACTGACATCCTCACGGATGGTCACCATCTCGAAGTCCATCAGTGCCCCGACCTGATCCTCTTCGTAGGACAGCGCTGATCGCACGCGCTCGCGCTGTTGCGCATCGAGGCTTTCCATCAACTCATGAACGACGTCGCGCGGCAACTCCGGCGCTAGGTCTGCCAGCTCGTCGGCGTCCATTTCCTTCGCCGCGGCAAGCAGTTCATGATCGTCCATATCGGCGATCAGCGTTTCCCGAACTGCGTCGGACACCTCGAGCAGGATATCGCCGTCTCGCTCGGCCTTGACCAGTTGCCAGACGGTCAGTCGCTCTTCGAGCGGTAGCGCTTCGAGAATGTGAGCGACGTCAGCAGGATGCAATTCGTCGAGCTTGCGTTGCAGCTCGGCGAGAATCTGACTCTCGTCGTAGATCTCACCCTGCTCGCCGTCCTGCCGGTAATCTCCGTCCTCACCGAGGCGACGGCGCTGCAGCAGATCGACCACCTGCGCCAGGCGATCCTGCAGGGTCTCTTGGGGCTTTTTTGCTTCTACTTCTGTCATGGCGCACTCCACCCTGGCCGGGAGCACGCCAGGGAAAATCAATCAATCAGTACGTGATTGGCAAATTGGAAACGTGAACGACTACTGGGTAAGTCCATAAAGAAAGGTTGTTCCACAAACCCTGAGGGGCAGATGCGGGCATCATAACATCGCAATCAGCGGCCCGACGCGCTCAAACACGGCCATCACAATGGCTGCGTCAAAGATGCAGAAGAGCTTGCGACGGAGAAGCCGACATTCTGTCGACGCCTTCACGCTGCGAAGAGACACGAATGTACGAGCAGCTTTTATTGAGTAGCCTGAATGGACAGTTGTTCAGTCATGGAGGACGAGAATGAGAGCACTGTCCATAGGTGTGAGCCTTCTATTGCTATCCACCCCCGCATTTTCAGCAAGCGTATTTCGCTGCATCGACCAATCCGGGCATGTCACCTTCAGCCAGCAAGGTTGCCCGGAAAACCAAAGACAGCAACGGCAGCGCGCAACTAATCCAACACCCAGCTCAGGGAAAGCCGTGCCAATGGCGACCCTCAAGACCAGGAAAAGCCCCGCCGGCAGTGAAGGCGAAAGCCTGGCGATAGTCGCCGAACGAGATGACGGTTGCGGCAACAGAGTAACCGGCAGCGAACGGCGCAGCGCNATCATCAACAAACAGATCCGCACCGGCATGACTCGCAGTGACGTCGAAAGCGCATTCGGACGACCGGAGAGCATCACAAGTAGCAACGGGCGGGAACGCCTGCGCTTTCGCAGCAGCAGCGGCCAGGTACGCACCGTCAGCTTCGACGAGTTCGGCTGCGTTCTTGGTAGACGCTAACGCTCGAAAACGAAAAAGGGCCTGCATCGCTGCAGGCCCTTCTCTTGGTTGGCGCACTCAGGAGGATTCGAACCTCCGACCGCTCGGTTCGTAGCCGAGTACTCTATCCAGCTGAGCTATGAGTGCGTAAGTGCTTGTTAGACCAGATCACCGCTGGTGGCTTGAGTGATCCGCATTTCTGCCGATCATTCGAAGTGTGGCGCACTCAGGAGGATTCGAACCTCCGACCGCTCGGTTCGTAGCCGAGTACTCTATCCAGCTGAGCTATGAGTGCGCTGAGCGTGCGCATTATAGGGAGTAAACATTGACGGTCAAGCACTTTGCCGTGGCGCTTTCTTGTATGAAAGCAGGCTGCCGCGAGAACCCTGAACCCTAGAATGCAAAATGGCGGAGAAGGGGGGATTCGAACCCCCGACACCCTTTTGAGGTGTACTCCCTTAGCAGGGGAGCGCCTTCGGCCACTCGGCCACCTCTCCGCAACACGGGGCGCATAATACCCATCTTTNCCCCGTTTGCAAAGCCGAAAATTACAGAAAAATTAGTGGCTTGGTTCCTGATCCTTCTCTTTCTGGATCCGTTGGTAAATCTCCTCGCGATGCACCGCCACCTCCTTGGGCGCATTGACGCCGATACGTACTTGGTTTCCTTTCACACCCAACACGGTGACAGTCACATCGTCACCCACCATCAGGGTTTCTCCAACCCGGCGAGTCAGAATCAGCATTCCTTTCTCCTTAAACGGATTCAGTTCAGTAAACAGTCTGCAAAGATAAATACGGAAAATGTCCGTAAAACATGAAGCTAGAGCCTTTCAACAGGTATTGACCCGCGCGCNGGAGCCTAAAGTTCCTTTTCGCATGNCCCAATACGACAGAAGGCGCGNACTAGCGCGCCTTCTGCGAATCATTCCGCAGTATTGCCGGCGGGCGCATCNAGTTCGAACGCAGTATGCAAAGCACGCACGGCAAGCTCGAGGTACTTCTCCTCGATCACTACCGACACTTTGATTTCCGACGTCGAAATCATCTGGATGTTGATATTTTCCTTGGCCAGGGCCTCGAACATGCGGCTGGCTACGCCGGCATGCGAACGCATGCCTACGCCGACGATGGACACCTTGGCGATATCCGTATCGCCGATGACCTCACGAGCGCCCATCTCGGATGCAATGCCCTGCAATACCTGCAACGCATTGTTGTAGTCGTTGCGATGCACAGTGAACGTGAAGTCGGTGGTGTTATCGTGCGCGACGTTCTGCACGATCATATCCACTTCAACGTTCGCGGCGCTGATCGGNCCGAGGATCTTGAACGCCACNCCGGGCGTATCCGGGACCCCACGGATGGTCAGCTTGGCCTCGTCGCGGTTGAAGGCGATGCCGGAAATGATGGGCTGTTCCATGGATTCCTCTTCATCAAGGGTAATGAGGGTACCCGGACCCTCCTGAAAACTGTGCAGTACGCGCAGCGGGACGCTGTACTTACCGGCGAACTCAACCGCCCGAATCTGTAGCACCTTGGAGCCGAGGCTGGCCATTTCCAGCATCTCCTCGAAGGTGATCTTGTCCAGTCGCTGAGCCTTGGCCACGACCCGAGGATCGGTGGTATAGACGCCATCCACATCGGTATAGATCTGGCATTCGTCGGCCTTCAGCGCAGCGGCCAGCGCCACGCCTGTGGTATCCGAGCCGCCACGACCCAAGGTAGTGATATTGCCCTTCTCGTCCACACCCTGGAAGCCAGCCACCACAACAACCCGCCCAGCCTTGATGTCGCGCTGGATCCGCTGGCCATCGATCTGCAGGATGCGTGCCTTGGTATGGGCGCTGTCGGTGAGGATACGAACCTGATTGCCAGTGTAGGACACCGCCGGTACGCCGCGCTTGATAAGCGCCATCGCCAACAGGGCAATGGTCACCTGCTCACCGGTGGAAACCATCACATCCAATTCTCGGGCGACCGGCTGATCACTGATCTGCTTGGCGAGATCGATCAGGCGGTTGGTTTCGCCACTCATTGCCGAGACGACCACGACGATATCGTCTCCACCGTCGCGGAACTTCTTGACCTTCTCGGCCACCTGCTCGATCCGCTCGACAGTGCCGACCGAGGTGCCTCCAAACTTCTGTACGATCAAAGCCATTGTTAGCCGCCTAGAGCCCCTGAGGGGCGATCATTAATCAAACAACCCCGAAACCTGCCAAGCACCGACTCAACCAGACCCGCTCGACGGGCGCCGGCGGGACGCAGCACGGTAACTGAATCAAAGCCCGTGCTCGGTAAATGGCACCGCAAGTGCCAGCGCATCATCCAGCTTGGCCGGCTCGCTGCCGCCGCCTTGCGCCATATCCGGACGACCGCCCCCCTTGCCGCCAACCGCTGCCGCGGCCTGCTTCATCAGGTCGCCGGCCTTCAAACGACCAGTCAGGTCCTGGGTTACGCCCGCGACCAGCACCACTTTATCGTCCTGAACACCACCCAGGAGGATGACGGCGCTGCCCAGCTTGTTCTTCAGCTGGTCGACCAGCGCCAGCAACGCCTTGCCGTCCAGCCCGTCCTGGCGCGCAGCAAGCACGCGCACGCCCTTCACGTCCAAGGCGGAGGTCGCCAGGTCGTTGCCTGCTGCGCTGGCCGCCTTCGCCTTGAGCTGCTCGAGTTCCTTCTCCAGCTGACGGTTGCGCTCAAGAATCCCACCGAGCTTGTCGAGCAGATTGTCACGGCTGCCCTTGACCAGGTTCGCCGCCTCTTTCAGCTGTTCCTCGGCTGCATTGAGGTAGGCCAATGCAGGTGCGCCAGTGACCGCCTCGATCCGCCGAACACCAGCCGCCACGCCGCCTTCGCTGGTGATCTTGAACAGCCCGATGTCGCCAGTGCGGTTTACGTGAGTACCGCCGCACAACTCGACCGAGAAGCCACCGCCCATGGTCAGCACCCGCACGGAGTCACCGTACTTTTCACCGAACAACGCCATCGCGCCCTTGGCCTTGGCGGTATCGATATCGGTTTCCTCGATCTCCACGGCGGAGTTGCGGCGAATCTCNGCGTTGACCCGATCCTCCAGCGCGCGCAGCTGCTCTGGCTTGATCGCCTCGAAGTGGCTGAAGTCGAAGCGCAGGCGCTGGCTGTCCACCAGCGAGCCCTTCTGGCTGACGTGCTCGCCAAGAATTTCGCGCAGCGCGGCATGCAGCAGGTGGGTTGCCGAATGGTTGAGCGCAGTGGCCTGGCGCACGGACGCATCCACAGTCGCCTCGACATCCGCACCTACGTGCAGCGTGCCGCTGTCGACGATGCCGTGATGCAGGAATGCGCTGCCGGCCTTGCTGGTATCGCGGACATCGAAACGCAAGCCCTCTGCCGCCAGATAGCCACAGTCACCAATCTGGCCGCCGGACTCTGCATAGAACGGCGTCTGATCGAGCACCACGACGCCTTCCTCGCCAGCGCTCAGGCTGTCGACCACCATGCCTTCCTTGAACAGCGCAAGCACCTTACCGGCACCGGATGTGCCCTGGTAACCGAGGAAGCGCGTTTCGCCTTCCACTTTTACCAGGCTGTTGTAGTCCATGCCGAAGGCACTGGCCGAACGCGCACGCTCACGCTGCGCCTGCATTTCACGTTCGAAACCGTCTTCGTCGAGGGTCAGATTGCGCTCGCGGGCGATGTCGCCGGTCAGGTCGACCGGGAAGCCGTAGGTGTCGTACAGCTTGAACACCACATCGCCGGGTATGATGCTGCCGGTCAGGCCAGCCAGATCCTGCTCGAGGATTTTCAGGCCCTGCTCCAGGGTCTTGGCGAACTGTTCTTCCTCGTTCTTCAGCACACGCTCGATATGCGCCTGCTGCTGCTTGAGCTCAGGGAACGCATCGGCCATTTCCGCAACGAGTGCGGCGACGATACGGTGGAAGAAGCTGCCTTTGGCGCCCAGCTTGTTGCCGTGACGGCAGGCACGGCGAACGATGCGGCGCAGGACGTAACCGCGGCCTTCGTTGGACGGGGTCACGCCGTCGGCGATGAGGAAGCCGCAGGAGCGGATATGGTCGGCGACGACCTTCAGTGAAGCCTGACCTTCGTTGGCGCAACCGATGGCATTCGCCGCGGCGTTTAGCAGGCTCTGGAACAGGTCGATTTCATAGTTCGAGTTGACGTGCTGCAGAACCGCACTGATACGCTCGAGGCCCATCCCGGTGTCGACACTCGGCGCCGGCAGCGGATGCATGACGCCATCGGCCGTGCGGTTGAACTGCATGAAGACGTTGTTCCATATCTCGATGTAGCGATCGCCATCTTCCTCCGGCGAGCCGGGCGGGCCGCCCCAGATGTGCTCGCCGTGGTCGAAGAAAATCTCGGTGCAGGGACCGCATGGGCCGGTGTCGCCCATCGCCCAGAAGTTGTCCGACGCGTAAGGGGCGCCCTTGTTGTCACCGATTCGCACCATGCGCTCGGCCGGCACGCCGACTTCCTTGGTCCAGATGTCGTAGGCCTCATCGTCGCTGGCATAGACGGTGACCCAGAGCTTCTCCTTGGGCAGGTTCAGCCACTTCTCGGACGTGAGGAACTCCCAGGCGTAAGTGATGGCGTCGCGCTTGAAATAGTCGCCGAAGCTGAAGTTGCCGAGCATCTCGAAGAAGGTGTGGTGACGCGCGGTGTAGCCGACGTTCTCCAGGTCATTGTGCTTGCCGCCCGCCCGCACGCACTTCTGGCTGGTGGTGGCGCGGGTGTAGGCGCGCTTTTCCAGGCCGAGGAAGCAGTCCTTGAACTGGTTCATGCCGGCGTTGGTGAACAACAGGGTCGGGTCGTTCGCCGGAATCAGCGAACTTGAGGCCACGCGTGTGTGGCCCTTCTCTTCGAAGAAGCGGAGGAAGGCTTCACGGATTTCTGCGCTTTTCATAGATTTCTTCCAGAGGACTGCGGCCGAACGGCTGCAAAACGACACGGCGAGGCGAGACTACCGAAAACCGGTTCGCAACTACCCAACGGATAGCCGGCAAAGGGCCGCATTATATCGGGCCTGCGCGCCGGGTATAGGGGATAAAGGCGATTGAATCAAGCAATTCGACGTCAGCAACGGCCCATGTTTTCGGCAAATTCGGCGAATGCATTCACCACTACCGGAAGATGCTCGTCNTGCAGGTCCATATGGGTAACCAGCCGCAGCCGAGTCGCAGNCGTCAGGCGAATGCCACGCTGCGCGCAGAAGGCCGTCAGCGCCGCTGCCTTTTCCCCCATCTCGACATAGACCATGTTGGTCTGCACCGGCTCCACAGCGAAGCCGAGGGCTGCCAACTCATCGCCGAGCTGTAGTGCACGACGATGGTCATCGGCCAATCGCCCGATGTTGTGCTCCAGCGCGTACAAGCCAGCGGCGGCGAGAATGCCGGCCTGGCGCATGCCGCCGCCGACCATCTTGCGTAGACGCCGNGCCTTGGCGATGAACGCCTCGCTGCCGCACAGCACCGAGCCGACTGGCGCGCCGAGGCCCTTGGACAGGCAGACCGACACCGTATCGAAATGCCGGGTGATCTCGCACGCATCGCAGCCGAGCTTCACCGCAGCGTTGTACAGCCGCGCGCCATCGAGGTGCAGCGCCAGCCTGTGACGATGGCTGAAGTCGCGAGCCGCGGCCAAGTAGTCCAGCGGCAGAACCTTGCCATGCATGGTGTTTTCCAGCGCGAGCAGGCGACTGCAGTCGCGAGCCGCGGCCAAGTAGTCCAGCGGCAGAACCTTGCCATGCATGGTGTTTTCCAGCGCGAGCAGGCGACTGCGGGCGAAGTGGAAATTGTCCGGCTTGATCGCGGCCTCGACACGCGCCAGATCCAGCGTTCCGTCGGCTTCCATTTCGATCGGCTGGGGCTGGATCGAGCCGAGCACGGCCGCTCCGCCGCCCTCGTATTTGTAGGTATGGGCCTGCTGCCCGACGATGTATTCATCGCCACGCTCGCAGTGCGCCATCAGCGCCAGCAGATTGCTCATGGTGCCGGACGGCACGAACATCCCCGCAGAGAAGCCTAGGTCGGCTGCGAGGCGCCGTTCGAGCAGAATGACCGTTGGATCTTCGCCATAGACATCGTCACCGGTTTCGGCGGCAAGCATCGCTTCGCGCATTGCTGCGCTGGGCTGGGTAACGGTGTCGCT
>JGI25319J35699_1000950_pt1 | contig 13213 bp, 11 predicted proteins | sample AutmiccommuBRH17_FD_35699 | JGI IMG/M metagenome (IMG submission 35699) | reverse complement strand
GATCTCTAGAGAGACTGGGTTCAGTATAGCGGCATTTTCCTTGGGCCCTCAATCCAGCCAACAGCAATGCAGATTTAACTTGAGCACTTGCAACAGGGCTTTGATATTCAATAGCTTTCAGGTGATGCCCTCTAATAGTAACCGGCATCATAGTACCACCTGCACGACCATAGATTTCCGCCCCCATCTCCGTTAAGGGTTTAGTAACCCGTCCCATTGGCCTTCCATTTAAGGAACTATCCCCGTTCAACACCGCATAAAGACCTGGCTCTGAGGCTAAAATCCCCATAATGAGGCGTGTTGTGGTGCCTGAATTACCTGTATCCAGTACCGTATCCGGCGTGCAAAAACCTGTTTTCCCACCACCAATAACCACTACTTTATTTCCATCCACACTAATGGGAATACCTAAAGCTCGAAAGCAGTTAATAGTGCTAAGACAGTCAGCACCCATCAAAAACCCGTCAATGGTAGTAGTTCCTTCTGCTAACGCCCCTAACATTACCGCCCGATGGGAGATGGATTTGTCTCCCGGAACAATAACTTCGCCTGATATTTTATTTGTTTGTTTCACTGTAAGATTCATGGGAAATGCTCCTTTAAGTACGTGTTCGAAAAGTGCATCGTAGCAGGAACAAGAAGTTCAAGGCGCGAAGGCTTTGGAAGCGCGGAGCGTACTAATGCGTACGTGAGCAGCTTCAAAGACTAAGCAACACAGAAATTCGCCGTTCACCTGCGGTGGACTTTTCGAACAACCTCTATAAGATATATAATAACAAATATATCGAAAGTGAACAAACAAAAATACATTATATTATCCTGCTTTTATTTGCTCAATCTACTTCATTTTACTCCTTTGAAATCTCAAGAACTCTTTACAATACCTATCATTACCCAATAAAGTGTTTGTGCTGATTAGTAAAGACATCAATCTGTCATCCAAAGGGTTTATTATGGCGGAATCCATTCCATTGGTCATGCACATAACCAAAAATGCCTGGTTAAGGTCCTGCCTGGCCGGAAGGCCAAAAGAAATATTGCTGAGACCGCAGGTAACATGTGTGTTTGGATACTTTTCTTTAATTGCAGTGACTGTATCCAAAACCTCTTTACCAAAGTTAATATTTACACTAACAGGCTTTATCAAAGGATCAAAGAAAATATCTCCTTCATCAACTCCTGCTCCTCTGAGGTCTTCTGCCAATCTATCAACTATTGCCAAACGCTGCTCAGCGGTATCAGGCATTCCAATTTCATCATCCATACACAAAGCAATTATACTGGCATCGTATTCAGTTATCAAAGGTAGCACTTGAGAGAACCTATCCTTTTCAGCCGTAATCGAATTAATCATCGCCCGGCCTTTATGCTGTTCCAAAGCTTTTTGAATAGCCTTGGGATTAGGACTGTCTATACACAGGGGTATATCCACAACATCCTGTACTATTTTTACTAACCACGGAAGTACTTCAATTTCGTCGTTTACGAGTGTACCGGCATTCACATCCACATAATGTGCTCCTGCCTCAACTTGCTTTTTTGCTATATCTTGTATGTATTGCATATCCTTTTTAGCCACCGCTTCGGCTATAGCTTTGCGACTAGTATTAATGAGTTCACCGACAATAATCATTTTTTCATCCTCCCACAGTACATAAGTCCATGTTGCTAACCTAAGCTTTTGACTTGACAGCTCTTCCTATTAAGATAAAGGCGACACCAGCCAAGATGCCGCCTTTATCATGTGAATAAAAAGCTTTTTGCTATTAGTATCTACCATACTTCAATCCGGCTTGCACCAGGGCATGAAGGTTTTCCGCTTCAGCATCTTCAATGACAACACCGTTTGCTAGAATAAAACCACCATCTTGAGCTACGTTTTCCATCAGGAACTTCACATAATCTTCTACCTCTTGGGGTTTACCGGCTTTCAGCATTGAGCCGGATACATTGCCACCCATGCATGCTCTGCCTTGCAATACCTTTTTAGCTTCAACCATATCCGTATCATCAAAGAGCCAGTAAGTTTTTCCTTCAGGAATTTCCGGGTCAGCCAAGAATTCCAACCGTTGATTATAACCGCCCTCTACAAATAAGAAAGGCACGCATCCCTCATCCACCAGACCTTTGATAACAGCCTTTAAAGTTGGCCAGTAATACTTGGCAAAGTCTTTATTAGACAAAAAGCCATCCGCTCCTTTGTGCAACGGTATAAAAACAAATGGATTATGATTGGCAGTAGCCGCACGTACACCCATTTCTATGTTGATGGCAACAAGCTTGTCCATAGCTTCTAACAGCTTGTCGGGACGACGGAACATATCCAGCATTATTGGGCGGGTTCCTCTCAGAGTATCTCCCAACGTATCAAAAGGAGCCTTGGCAAAACCACCCATCATTCCGGGCATACCCTGTGTAGCTTGGATTTCTCCATCAATTGCCGCAACGGCACCAATCCATTCCAAAGCTGCCTCTCCCGCTGCCAACAACTTCTTAAAGGAGTCCTGTACATCCGGTAGACCAAAAGGTATCATAGAAGCCCCTACGAAGGGCAGTTCTACCAGGTCCGTCCACGGAGATAAAGCCTGCCACGGTGCAAAAGCACCGAATGTGCGGGGCAAATAGCGGCGCATCCAATATCCTGACGGATCGTTTATCAGCATGTCATATTCTGAATCCAGCATGTACTCTTTTTCCACACACTGGTAAGAGGCATTATCCGCAGTGCCGTTTCCAGGCCATTGATAGAGATTATACTCCAGAATTTCGAATACCTTACCCGGCCCTAAAGTGAAACAGCTTGCCAATGTATCGGGCTTAAAGTCTTTGTTAAATTTCTTAAAGGCAATACCCAGTTTTTCATAGTCATACATCATGTCATAGGCTGTAAAACCAGCATAGCCTGCCGGGTAAAAACCAACACTGAGGCTGATGGGTACCCTTTCAGGTTTCTTTAGTTCAATAGCATCCTTAATCATCTGAACCCGCTGTTTGTATGCCTGCTCCGCTTCCGGCGAAGCAAATTCAATGGCNGGATTCATAAACTCATTAAAACGCACCTCATATTTTTCCTGGGCGGAAAGTTTATCCCAGTTATCCGTAAGTTTCATCTGTTATTTACCCCCCATCCACTTTTTAGCCAAAGAGACGGCTTCCACAGCATCCTTGCCCCAAGCATCGGCACCAGTATACTCTTTAATTTGATCATTTATGGGAGCGCCGCCGATAATAATTTGTACATCTTTTCGCAGCCCTGCATCTTCTATTGCCTTTACCGTGTCCTTCATTTTATCAAAAGCTAAAGTAAGCAGTGCGCTCATACCCACTATTTGGGGGCGATGTTCTTTTATCCCTTCAACAAACTTTTCCGCCGAAACGTCTTCTCCCAAATCAATTACCTTAAATCCGTTAATATCCAACATGAACGAGACTATATTTTTACCTATATCATGGATGTCTCCTTGAACAGTACCGATAAGTACTTTCCCAAGAATTTTACTGTCATCTTCGTCAGCAGAGTCTCCCATTTTTGATTTGGTTAAATCAGAAATCTGATTTAACATTTCCCCTGTCAACATCAATTCAGGCATAAAATACTCGCCTTTTTCATACCTCTCACCGATAATCTCCACAGCTTTACGACAGTTGTCTAAAACATCCAATGGCTTGACACCTTTGTCCAGCAATTCCTGAACCAAGTCTACAACTTCCTCCTCACGCAGCTCAACAATGGCATCAATTAACTTTTGATACATGTCTTGTCCTCCCCCTAAACGGTATTTTTTCAATGCTTCCTAAAGTTGGGACCTAATACCCCCTTCACTAGCTAAATTATACCTACTTCTTATTACCACAATTATATAGTTATATATATAACTTTGTCAATGGATTAGTCCCTTTATTCTGAACTTTCTTAAAACAAATTGCAAAAAAGACCACCTGTACTATGACAGGTGGTCTTTAATAAAAATTAACTAAATAATAGCTAGTCTTTTTTATTTTCCTTTTCTTCCATGATATAAACACCAAGGCTCTTCTGCCATATAGTCTTCATCATGGTAGTAATAAGCTCTAGCACGACAGCCGCCGCATATTTTCTTATAGCCGCAGCTTCCGCAGCCCCCCTTATAATCCAAGGTCCTTAATTCTTCAAAAACCGGGCTGTTTTTCCATAACTCACTAAAGGATTGTTCTTTAACATTTCCAATATGGATTGGTAAGTATGCACACGGTTGCACATCACCTCTTGGGCCGATAATACAGTAGCTGGTCCCAGCCAAACAACCTCGGCCGAATCGCAGATTCATTCCCATCTGCTTAGCAATACGCATGAACTGAGGTGCACAGGTTGGCTTTAATTCAATTTCCACTTGCTGCTGTTTCTTTAGAATTCTTTCCAGCAATCTTTCGTACTGTTCAGCCCGGAGAGACTCTACTTCAATATTTTTAGCACGCCCTGATGGAACTAAGAAAAAGATATGATGAGCTACAGCACCCTTTTCGACGGCAAAATCCGTAATGGCCTCAACCTCATGGTCATTCCACTCCATTACCGTAGTGTGGATTTGGAAGGGNAGTCCAACTTTTTTACAGTTTTCCATTCCCCGCACAGCTTCATCCCAGGCATGTTCGTACTTGCGCAGATTATCGTGTTTGGCTTTATCCAAACTATCTAAACTAATACCAACACCCATTACACCCAAGTCTTTCAGTTTCTGTGCAACCTCTTGTGTAATTAAGCTGCCGTTGGTACCAAAAACTACCCTTAAGCCGCCTTTAACAGCATGATTTACTAGGTCAAAGATATCTTCCCTCATAAACGGTTCACCACCGCTAAAAATCATAATTTTAAAGCCGGCTTTAATTATTTCGTCGATAAGCTGTTTTCCCTGTTCCGTTGTTAATTCTTCATCTGCTTTAACTCCTGCTTCCCGGTAACAATGGTCACAAAACATGTTGCACTGGTTTGTTGTATTCCATGAGATTATCATAGACTCTACCTCCGTTCTTTTGCTCTAACTCTCCCGTAACCACTTAGCTATATCTTTTGCAAAGTAAGTTAAAACCAAGTCTGCACCTGCGCGTTTAAACCCAATCATCATTTCCATGACAACGCCCTTCTCATCTATCCATCCTTTTGCCGCTGCCGCTTTTATCATGGAGTACTCCCCACTAACATTATAAGCAGCTAAAGGATAACCAAACTCCTCTTTCACACGCCTAATGATGTCCATGTAAGCTAGGGCAGGCTTAACCATCACAATGTCAGCACCTTCCTCAATATCCAAGGCGGTCTCTTTTATAGCCTCATCACCATTAGGCGGATCCATTTGGTAGCTGCGTCGATCACCGAATTGAGGTGTTGAATCGGCAGCATCTCTAAAAGGTCCGTAAAAGGCTGAAGAATACTTGGCAGAATAAGCCATAATGGGAATATGAGAGTATCCGTTTTCGTCCAGCTGTTCTCTAATCACAGCAACCCGTCCATCCATCATATCTGATGGAGCAACCATATCGGCACCTGCTTTGGCATGTGACACCGCTGTACGGGCTAAATATTCTAATGTCGGGTCATTCATTACTTCCCCTTCATTAATAATACCACAATGCCCGTGACTGGTAAATTCACAAAGACAAACATCAGTTATTACCAGCAGCTCCGGATATTTTTCTTTGATAACCCTAATTGCCTGCTGCACTATTCCATCATCAACAAAAGCACCAGTTCCTAATTCGTCTTTCTCCTCAGGAATTCCGAATAGTATAATTGCCGGAATACCCAATTCTACCACTTCACCCACCGCCGGCAACAGCCTGTCAATTGAGTATTGAAACACACCGGGCATGGAAGAAACTTCGTTCGCCTGGTCATTCCCGTACATCACGAACATAGGATAAATTAAATCATCCACAGTCAATCTGTTTTCTTGTACCATTTTACGTAGTGAGGCCTTACGTCTTAAACGCCTGGGTCTTAAAGTTGGAAAATACATATTGCACCTCCGTACAACGTTATTGTGTATTGGAAATAAATTCAACCAGCTTACTTATAAGTCCTTCAAGAGTATACTCCTCAGCTTCTATGTCTACTTCCAGCTCAAAATATCTGGCCGTATCGGCAGTAATTGGTCCAATACAGGCAACAGTCACATCTGATAATAACTCTTTAAATTTATCCTTTGGTATCAGACGAACAAAATTTCTTACGGTGGATGAACTGGTAAAGGTAACCACATGTATCTTCTTTTGCTCCAGCAATTCAAGTAGATAAGCAGAGTCTCTGGTGGCTGCTACAGTTTGATAGGCCACAACTTCTGTGACCCGGGCCCCTACATTTGTTAGCTGCGTGGGCAGCACCTCCCGGGCAATGTCTGCCCTTGGCAATAATATTTTCTTACCAGCCACACCTAATTCCTGCATCCCTTCAATAACGGCTTCCGCCACATATTCTTGAGGCATGTAATCAACTAAAAGGCCCCTTTTCTCGATGGCCCTGCATGTTTTGGGTCCGATAGCAGCAATTTTGACCCCTGTTAGGCTGCGCACATCTTTTTTCAGTTGATAGAGACGGTCAAAAAAGATGTTAACACCGTTTGCGCTAGTAAATATTATCCAATGATAATCCTTAATTTCCTCCAAAGCTGCATCCAAGGGAGCAAAGTCTTCGGGGGCAACAATATCTATCACAGGAAATACTAAAGGTTCTCCACCTAATTCCTCAATCTGATCGGCGAATTTATCTGCTTGATGCTTTGGCCTAGTAATTAAAACACGTTTACCAAAGAGAGGTCTGCTTTCTGCCCACATAAGCTGCTCTCTTAGGGTACCAGTTTCGCCAATAACAATGACGGCAGGGTGTTTTAATTCATGCTCTATAACCAAATCTGAAATGGTATCCAGCGTTCCTGTTACAGTTTTTTGTTCAGGGGTGGTCCCCCATTGAATAACAGCAGCCGGAACACTGCCTTTCATCCCTTCAGCCAACAATTTGGAAACGATATGAGGTAAATTTTTAAGACCCATTAACACAACCAAAGTTCCTATGTTAGTTAGTTGTGCCCAGGGAATTTGTGAAGATGCTTTTTCCGGGTCTTCATTGCCGGTTATAATAGCGAGAGATGAATTCTTGTTTCTATATGTAAGAGGAATACCAGCATAAGCAGGAACCGCAGCAGCGGATGTCACTCCCGGCACTATTTCAAATGGAACCTCTCCTTGGGCTAATACTGCCGCTTCTTCGCCTCCGCGTCCAAAAACAAAGGGGTCTCCGCCTTTTAACCGGATTACCGTCAAGCCTCTTCGAGCATAGTCTATTAACGTATCATTAATTAGCTTCTGGTCTACCGCATGTTTATCAGGGCCTTTTCCGACGTAAATTAGCTTACAAGCGGGCTTGGCATAATCCAGCAGACGTCTGCTGACTAAGCGATCATAAACCAAAACATCGGCCTTTTTTATGCATTTTAATCCCTTAACTGTAATAAGGCCGGGATCACCCGGCCCGGCTCCCACCAAATAAACTTTTCCCATCATTATAGTTCCCCCGATTCTCTCCTCACAGCCTCAAGAATTTTTTCTGCTCCCTTAGCAAGTAATTTATCAGCTAGTTGGGTACCTAGCTCATTTGCCTCATTAATACTTCCTGTTACCTGATCAGCCAACAATTGACTCCCATCCAGACTGGCTACATTGCCACGCAGCGTTAACGTATGCCCTGCAACTTGACCTAGCGCTCCAATTGGAATTTGGCATCCCCCTTCCAGTTTTCGCAGCATGGCACGTTCTGCCAAAATAGCTTTTTCAGAAGGTTGGTGGTTAATCTTTCCAACAATAGCTTTTAATTCTTCATCATCTTGACGCAACTCTACTCCGATGGACCCTTGTCCTACAGCCGGTAAAATTAAATCAAAAGAAATTCTTTCCTCAATTCTATCTGACCATCCCAAACGCTCCACACCAGCAGCAGCAAGAATAAGTGCATCAAAGTCCTCTTCCTCCAGCTTCCTCAAGCGAGTATTTAGATTTCCCCGCACGTCTTCAATAGTCAAATCAGGGCGATATTTTAAAAGCTGAGCACGCCTGCGGAGACTGCTGGTTGCCACTCTGGCGCCTTGCGGCAAATCCTTAAGCGTATACCCTTTATGTGAAACTACAACATCCCGCGGATCAAATCTTTCTGCAATTGCCCCAATTGTCAAGCCAGCCGGCAGTGCGGTAGGTAGATCCTTCATACTATGCACAGCAAAATCAATTTCACCGTTCAGCATCGCAACTTCCAATTCCTTAGTAAACAAACCTTTATCACCGATTTTAGCTAAGGCGACATCCAGTATTTTGTCTCCTTGAGTTTTAATATGCCTGATAGAAAATTTATAGTCCGGGTTCAACTGTTGAAGCTTGTCTTTTACCCAATTGGTCTGCCATAAAGCCAACGCACTGGCCCTAGAACCTATGATAATTTCCCGTTTCATGCTATCCCTCAAATCTATTCATTATTTATTTCTTATGTGAATTAATCCCTACCGGTTTTTGGCCTACTTCTTCTTTTTTCTTTTTTTGCCCTTCCACTTCTAAGCTAAATAAATTTTGCAATATCTCAGCATACAAATGCCCTTGGTGGGTGGTAGCATATTCCTTTAAATTAACTATTGGATCATGCAGCAGTTGGTTTACTATAGAGTTAGCCAGCGAACCAATAACTTTTTTTTCTCTATCCGAAAGTGGTGCCAATCGATTAAATGCCCTGTCCAATTCGTTTTCTTTAATTGCATCCGCTTTATCCCTTAGGGATTTAATAGTAGGCACAACAAACAAACTACTCAGCCATTTGAAAAAACTTCCTATTTCTTCCTCAATAATTCTTTCGGCCTCTTGAGCCTTAATCTCTCTTTCTTCCAAGTTTGCATCAACCACATGCTTAAGGTCATCTATATCGGTTAATTCTACATTCTCCAGTTCACCTACGGCAGGTTCGATATCTCTAGGTACTGCTATATCCATAAGAAAGATTGGGTGGGTCAAGTTAGCAGCCACTTTGGCCATTTTTTCTGCAGTAATTACGTAATGGGAAGCCGCAGTGGAACTAATGACAATATCTACGTTTTCCATATATTTAAACATGTTATCAAAATGTACTGCCGTACCGCCAAATTCACCAGCAAAACAAACAGCTTTATCATAAGATCTATTAGAAACAATTACTGAATCCACCCCATGGTAGACCAAGTGCTTTGCAGTAAGTTGGCTCATTTTACCCGCACCAACAATCATAACAGTTTTACCATTTAGGTCTTTAAAAGTTTGTTTAGCCAGTTCTACAGCAGCATAACTTATAGATACTGCATTTTGATCAATTTTAGTTTCCGTTCTGACCCTTTTGCCAACAGTAATGGCTTGTTGGAACAAAGTATTAATAATGGGGTTTGTTGCACCATAATCCCGGCATACTTCATAGGCTTCCCTAACCTGGCCTAAAACCTGTGTTTCTCCTAAAACCATAGAATCCAAACCGGATGCAACCCTAAAAATATGGCGAACAGCGTCATATAGGGTATGTACATAAAGATAGTCCCGTATTTCATTTAAGGATAAGCTGCTGGCATCACTTAAGAATTGTTTGATACCGGCCAAGCCGGTATCCACATCCGTAACAGCTGCGTACACCTCGGTACGGTTACAGGTGGATAATACGGTACACCCTCGAATATGTTTCTTCCCTTTTAACTGTGCTAAAGATTCTTCTAGACTGTTCTCCGGAAACGTTAGTTTTTCTCTAACCTCTACCGGAGCCGTTCTGTGATTTAAACCTACCGTAAGGATATACATTCATCAATTCGCTCCTTTACTTTTGTCTCATCCTTATCTTTTAGCAATTGCAGCAGGTCGGATTCTACCAAAGAAGCGAAGATAGCCAGACGCTGCTCAGGATTAGAGACGTTTGCTAATACTTCTTGACGCAGGTTTCCAAGAATTTCAAGAAACTCGGCATATTCAGGCCCAAAGTCTTTTCTAAACTGCTGACAAAGCTTGGCTGCAAGCAGAGGGCTATTTCCGTTAGTTGAAACTGCTATCGTCAAATCACCCTGTCTCACTGTAGCAGGCATGATAAACGTTGACAACTCAGCATTATCAACAACATTGACTAGAATGTCCCTTTCGCTGCAATCCCGGGCAACCCTATCGTTAATATAATCATTATCTGTAGCAGAGATTACTACAAATTTTGATTGCAAATCACTAACGTGGTAATGACGGTCTATCCACTCCACCATTGCCTGTTCAACCAATTCTTTTAATTCCCAAACTAGTGTAGGGCTAACAATATACACTTTAGCCCCACAATCAAGTAAAGAAAGAACCTTCCGTTTAGCCACCGTCCCTCCTCCTACTACCAGACAGTGTCTATCTTTAATATTAAGATTCAGCGGAAAAGTCCTTATCATATTCTATCCTCATCCTCTTTCTTATTAATAGACGCTCTATCAGTTTGAGAAACTTATAACAATTAAATGTACTGAAATAAAGTTCGATATCAAATAACGTTTTCCTGCCTTTAAAGCCTAAATAATTGTTAAAAATCAACTTATTGATCAGAATTGTAGCTAGTACCGAAGTTATTCTTATTATACGTTCTACTTTCCATGATATAACTTTCAATGCCGTCATTATCCAAAACCATTATTTTGCCACCGCCTGTAGCAGGATTACTAATTAAATCCTCTTTCAAATTCTCAATTTGCTCCTTAATTCTAGGGGTATCCAGGTACGAATCACAGAAATATCGATATCCTATTGCTGCACCCATAGTAATGATTATCAATATTTCAAACACTAAAACAAAGAGTACTGCTTTTAGTTTGATTTTTTTATTAGCCATGGGATTGATTTCACCCCCATAGAAAGTCGTTTTCTTTTTCAATTTCTTATTACACCTTATTCGTATGATACTATTTAAGAAAAAGTACCATTTTACCAACCACCCTACCAGCTAAGTTGGAAAATCTCGGGTTAATATGTAACCTGGATTCCCGAAAAATATAACGATGATGTCTAGAAGCATTGGAAACAGTGACTTTAAGCTCGTTACACATTTTATATGTGTAACGATGTGTCGAAAATGCTCGAATTCCTAAAAGTGTTGTTATTACAGAGTCTCAAGGGATTGCCTCGTTATATATTTGTAAGATCCGCGGGAATGCAGGATGTAAAAGACCCATAAGTGAACTGGTCAGACATGACTAGTTTTTACACAATACGAAAAACCACTCGTAAAGAGTGGTTTAGAATGCATATATGCCTAATAAGCAAAATTTAAGGATGCTTTATTGAAAGAATTCGCGCCATAGAAGACTTGACAGCTATGCCAACTTAGCCGCGCACTCGTGCCCCGAGGGTGCTTGTGCCCCGAGGGTACTTGAATTTCTTTTTTCCTGTTGCGATTAACTTTTTGAACATGCACTAATACCGTCTAATGTTTATGAAATCAGCAATTCTTTGAAGAGTTCTTTTTGTTTTGATATTTGGCAAGATATCTAACTGTTTTTTGGCTTTTCCCAAATATTTTTCTGAAATGTTAAAAGAGTAATCAATCGCTTCACAACCTTTAACAATTTCAATTGCTCGCAGAACACTTGACTGACCCTTTCGCCGGTCTGTCACAATTTCCAACAATTCCTCACGACTATCACTATGTTTCAGAGCATATATAACAGGAAGGGTTATAATACCTTGCCGCAGGTCGCTGCCTACCGGCTTCCCAAGTTCATCCTCGTCCGCAATCATGTCTAAAATATCATCAGTTATTTGAAAAGCCATACCTAAATAATAGCCATAAAAAGTTAGGCCCCGTACTATTTCATCGGGAGCGCCGCTGACAATAGAACCTAACTGACAGCTAGCAGATATGAGCAGTGCTGTTTTCCTTTTTATGCGATAAAAGTAATCTTTTAAGTGCTGCTCCGCATCGAAGGCAGTACTAATCTGCTCTATTTCCCCCTGACACATTTTTACGCTGACCTGGGAAAGCACCTGAGCCACCCGAGCATCTTCGTATTGAGAAATTAATATAAGTGACTTGGCAAATAAATAATCACCCGTATGAATGCTTACCCGATTATCCCACTGGGCACGCACCGTCGGTCTACCTCGACGAGTTAGTGATTCATCAACCACGTCATCGTGAACCAAGCTGGCCATATGTATCAATTCCAAGGCCACTGCCAAAGGAAGCAGTTTATCAATTGAGTAATCGTCAAATTTTGCGGCAAGCAAAGCAAAAGCAGGACGCAATCTCTTACCGCCTGCTTTTAACAAATGGGCCGAACTGTCAGCCAATAATTGGATCGGTGCATCCACGTAATGGTTTAACTCTGTTTCTACCAGTTTTAGATCTTTTTTTATATCCCTTAATAGGGTATGTTCAATCATTTTGCTCAACCCCTGTTATCTGCTGACGAAAATGTTAAATAGTGATAACGCGAAAACTTGCATCAGATGGGTTTTGTTCCACATCTGGTGTTTAGTTAAGCCTATCCAGGAACTTAGCGCCACTTATCCCCTTTCCTTACCAGGGATATTAGTGGCGGTTAGTTATCGGGCAAAACTTTGACTAATAAAATTATATTCGTGGCATGCGAGTAAATTCCTGCATTTTCGTTTAAAAAGGCATACCGACAAACGTCGATATGCCTTGATGTTACACGCCCTGACAAAAAGCTATTTGCTTATTTGTACAACCAGCGCTTCATGCCGTAAAGAGTAGTATCTTTATTTAAATCAGCAATAGATACTGTCAGAGGTATCTCCTTTGGACATGCCCGGGCACAATTCTGCGCATTACCACAATCGGTTATACCACCCACACCCATAATAGCATCTAATCGCTTTTCACGATCCATTTGCCCAATTGGATGGGCATTAAATAATCTAACCTGGTTGATCGCTTGCGGCCCGATAAACGGCGANTTNTCGTTATAGTTGGGGCAGGATTCCAAGCAGCAACCGCAGGTCATACAGCGAGATAATTGATACGCCCACTGACGATCTTTTTCGGGGAAACGTGGACCGCGGCCTAACTCCCAACTGCCGTCCACATTTACCCAACCCTTAACTTTTCTTAAATAATCAAACATTACCTGCCGGTCTACCTTTAAATCCCTAATTACAGGGAATTTATACAATGGCTCTAAGACGATGGGACTTTTCTCTATTTTAT
>JGI25319J35699_1000947_pt1 | contig 13259 bp, 10 predicted proteins | sample AutmiccommuBRH17_FD_35699 | JGI IMG/M metagenome (IMG submission 35699) | reverse complement strand
GAACCCGTCCCGGCGCCCGAGGATGACGCTAGCTGGACTTCTTGGCGTAGCGGCGCTCGAAGCGGGCCACGCGGCCACCGGTGTCGAGGATCTTCTGCTTGCCGGTGTAGAACGGGTGGCACTCGGAGCAGACGTCGGCGCTCAGGGTGCCCTTCGTGCTGGTGCTCTTCGTGGTGAACGTGTTGCCGCAGGTGCAGTGGACCTGGGTCTCGACGTAATCAGGGTGGATGCCCTGCTTCATGATGGATCTCCTCGGGTGAAGGTGGCCGGGTCGCCGGCCCTGAGACGGGCCTGGAGTTACGCGTGAACCGGCGCAGCTACCTATTCTGCCGCGCCGGCCCCGGAAATCAAACTCCGCGCGCTCAGCCTTCGGCCGCGGGGGTGGTCTTCAGGACGCTGAGCAGGAACTCGTGGTTGCTCTGGGTCTTGGCCATCCGCGACTTCAGGGTCTCGAGCGCCTGCTGGTCGTCGAGCCCGGACAGGGCCCGGCGCAGCTTCCAGATGATGTTGAGCTCGTCGCGACCCAGCAGCAGGTCCTCGCGCCGGGTGCCCGAGGCGTCGACGTCGATCGCGGGGAAGATGCGCTTGTCGGCGAGCTCGCGGCGCAGGCGCAGTTCCATGTTGCCCGTGCCCTTGAACTCCTCGAAGATGACCTCGTCCATCTTGGAGCCCGTCTCGATGAGCGCGGTGGCCAGGATGGTGAGCGAGCCACCGTCTTCGATGTTGCGGGCGGCGCCGAAGAACTTCTTCGGCGGGTACAGCGCCGCCGAATCGACGCCACCGGACAGGATGCGGCCCGAGGCCGGCGCTGCCAGGTTGTAGGCACGGCCGAGGCGCGTGATGCCGTCGAGCAGCACGACGACGTCGTGGCCGAGCTCCACCAGGCGCTTGGCCCGCTCGATCGCGAGCTCGGAGACCATGGTGTGGTCCTCGGCCGGGCGGTCGAACGTCGAGGCGATGACCTCGCCGGAGACTGTGCGCTGGAAGTCGGTGACCTCCTCGGGACGCTCGTCCACGAGCACCACCATGAGGTGGACCTCGGGGTTGTTCGCCGCGATCGCGTTCGCGATGGCCTGCATGATCATGGTCTTGCCCGCCTTGGGCGGCGACACGATCAGGCCGCGCTGGCCCTTGCCGATGGGCGAGACCAGGTCGATGATCCGGCCGGTGATGTTGTTCTGCACGGTCTCGAGGCGCAGCCGCTCCTGCGGGTAGAGCGGGGTGAGCTTGGCGAACTCGGGGCGGCCCTTGGCCTTCTCCGGATCGTCGCCGTTGACCGTGTCGAGGCGCACCAGCGGGTTGAACTTCTCCTTGCGCTCGCCCTCACGCTGCGCGCGGATCGCGCCGGTGATGACGTCGCCGCGACGCAGACCGTAGCGCCGCACCGTCGACATCGACAGGTAGGCGTCGTTGGGGCCGGGCAGGTACCCGGAGGTGCGGACGAACGCGTAGTTGTCCTGGATGTCGACGATGCCGGAGATCTGGACGAGCACGTCGCCCTCGCCGACGGTGGGCTCGGCCTCCATGCGCTCCATGCCCCCCTGGCTTCCCCGGGTGGGGCGCCGGTTGGTCTGCCGCTCGCGGTTACGGCGTCGACGGCTGCGGCGCGAGCCGCCCTGATCGTCGTCGTAGCCCACGGGCTCGATGGTGACCGACGCGGGGGCCGGCGGCGCTGAGGCCGCGGCAGCGGGGGCGCGGCCGCCGCCCTTGGCCGCTTCGAGGAGTTCGCCCACCTCGTCGATGACGTCCTGCTGCGGGATGGTGGTCTCGCCCTGGGGGGCGCGGTCGCGGTTACGGCGGCGGCGGTTGCGGCCGCTCGGCTCGCCGTCGCCACGGTCCTGGCGCTGTTCGTCCTGACGGCGCGGCTCCTCGGAGCGCTGCTCCTGGGCCGCGGGCTGCTCGGCGGCGGGCGCGGAGCCTCCCGCGGGGGAGGCCGGTTCCCCGGCCAGACGCGACGCGGCGCGGCGGCTGCGCGGAGGGCGCTGGGGCTCGGCCCCGGCGTCGACGAGCGTCTCCTGGGGGGCCGCCTGCTCCCGCTCGGGGCGGGGCGCTCGGGCGGCGGGGGCGCCGCCCCCGGCGGACTGGATGGCGGAGACCAGGTCGCCCTTGCGCATGGCGGATGCGCCCTTGATGCCCAGCCTGGCTGCGACGGACTTGAGTTCGACCAGCTTCATTCCGGACAGGTCAACGGATTCGCTCAAGGAAAGTTCCCTTCATGGAGCCGTGCGGGCAGCCTCTCAATGCGGCCGACGGCGTCAAAGTGGTGGAGTACTGGGCGCGGAAGTGGCCGGGTGGATGATCGCCCCGGCGGCGCCTCGTGGTAAACCGCGCTCCAGCCTAGCAAGTCGGAGGGCCCGCGACCAAAGACGCGCCCGAATCGCCGCGTGCGAGCCGCGGCCTGGCCGTCAGCGGACGTGTAGTTCGACGCCGCCGGCGGGACGCAGCCGGTGCACCGCGAACCCGGTGCTGGTCACGGAGCCGGCCGGATCCAGCTGGTCCGGGAGCCCGACGGCGATCACGGTGGGGCCCGCGCCGGAGATCGCCGCCGGCACACCGGCTGCCCTCAGCCGCAGCATGAGGTCGTAGGCGGGCCGCATGAGGTCGGCCCGGTACTGCTGGTGCAGCCGGTCCGCCGTCGCGTCCAGCAGCAGGTCGGGGCGGAGCGTGAGGGCGAGCGGCAGGGCGGCGGCCGCGATGGCCTGCGCGACGGCGTCAGCCCGCCCCACGGTGTCGGGCAGGACGCGGCGGGCGTCGTCGGTGCGGCACTCGAAGCCGGGCACATACGCCACGGCGCCGAAGCCCTCGGGCAGCGGCAGCTGCACCAGCGACACCTTGCCGTCGCGGGCCCAGGCGAGGATGGCGCCGCCCCACACGGCCGCCCCCGCGTTGTCCGGATGTCCCTCGGCAGCGGTGGCGAGTCGCGTGAGCGCCGCGCGGTCCAGCGGCTGACCGGGGCGGGCGACGCCCCAGGCCAGGGCGAGCCCCGCGACGATGGCGGCCGCCGACGAGCCCAGGCCGCGCGAGTGCGGGATGGTGTTGTGCGCCGTGAACCGCAGACCCGGGGGGCGCTCGCCCCCGAAGGCGGCCAGGCCCTCGAGGAACGTTGCCACGACCAGGTGCCGTTCGTCGCGCGGCACGTCCGCCGCGCCTTCGCCGGTGACCACGACCTCCAGGCCCGGCGTGTCGTGCGTCTCGAGCGTCAGCTCGTCGAACCAGTCGAACGCCATGCCGACGCAGTCGAACCCCGAGCCCAGGTTCGCGGTGGTCGCGGGGACCCGGACGACGAGCCGGCCCATCGACTCAGAAGCCCTCGACGCGCAGGACGCGCACGTCGGATCCGACGAAGTCGGAACGGCGGAGTTCCTCGACGACGACCGCGAGGTCGCTCTCCCGCGTGAGGTGCGTCATGACGCCGAGCCGGGCGGCGAAACCGCTGGCGTCGGCCCCCTCCCGTTCGGCCAGGTAGCTCTGCTGCACCACCCGCAGCGACACGCCGTGATCGCCGAAGATGCCGGCGCAGCGCGCCAGGATGCCGGGGCGGTCGACGACGTCGAAGCTCACGTAGAACTGCGCCTCGGACTCCCCGATGGGGGCCACCGCACGGCTGCTGGAGCTGGGGCCGCGGTGGCTGGCGGTGCCGCGGTGGCGGTTCCGGGCCACGGTGACGACGTCGCCCATGACGGCGCTGGCCGTCGGAGCGCCACCGGCGCCCTGACCGAGGAACATCAGCTCGCCGGCCTCGCGAGAGTTGACGAAGATGGCGTTGTACGCGCCCGAGACCGTGGCCAGGGGGTGCTTGTTGGCCACCATGGCCGGGTGCACCTTGACGATGACGCGGTCGTCGTCGGTCAGTTTCGCGATCGCCAGCAGCTTGATGGTGCAGCCCATCTGCTCGGCGGCCGCGATGTCGTCCTCGGTGACACCCGTGATGCCCTCGCAGAAGACCTCGTCGCGGCGCACCTCCGTGTGGAAGGCGAGTCCCGCCAGGATCGCGGCCTTGGCGGCGGCGTCGTGGCCCTCGACGTCCGCCGTCGGGTCCGCCTCGGCGTAGCCGAGCTGCTGCGCCTCGGCCAGGGCCGCGTCGAAGCTGCTGCCGTCGCTGACCATCTTGTCGAGGATGTAGTTGGTGGTGCCGTTGACGATGCCCATGACCGCGGTGATGTCGTCGCCGACGAGGGACTCGCGCAGCGGCCGGACGATCGGGATGGCGCCCGCGACGGCCGCCTCGTAGTAGAGATCGACGCCCTTGGCCTCCGCCGCCCGCGACAGCTCCCCGAGGTCGTCGGCCAGCAGCGCCTTGTTCGCCGACACGACGGAGGCGCCGTTGGCGATGGCGGTGAGCAGCAGGGTGCGGGCGGGCTCGATGCCGCCGATGAGCTCGATGACGATGTCGAGGTCCGTGCGGGCCACCAGCGACTCGAGGTCCGTGGTCAGCAGCGCGGGGTCGATGCCGGGGCGCTCGGCCTCCAGCCGCCGCACGCCGATGCCGACCAGCTCGAGCCGGCGACCGATGCGCGCCTCGAGCGTGGGGCCCTCGTTGAGGATGATGCGGGCCACCTGGGACCCGACGACGCCAGCGCCGAGCAGCGCGACCTTGAGCGGCTTGCTCACTCTCCCACGTCCAATCTCATGAGGTCGTCGAGCGTCTCGCGGCGCAGCATCACGCTCGTGGCACCGTCCTTCGCCGAGACGACCGGGGGCTTCGGAATCTGATTGTAGTTGCTGGCCATGCTGCGGGCGTAGGCGCCGGAGCCGGGCACGGCGATGAGGTCGCCGATGGTCACGTCGGCCGGGAGGAAGACGTCGCGGATCAGGATGTCGCCGCCCTCGCAGTGCTTGCCGACGACGCGGCTGAGGACCGGCTCGGCGTCGGAGGTGCGGTTGGCCAGCGCGGCGGAGTACTCGGCCGCGTAGAGCGCCGGGCGGATGTTGTCACTCATGCCGCCGTCGACGCTGATGTACACGCGCGAGCGGCCGCCCTCGAGGTCCACCACCTTGACCGTGCCGACCTCGTAGACTGCGACGCCGGCGGGGCCACAGATCGCGCGGCCCGGTTCGATGGACAAATGCGGGCGCTGGAGCCCGAAGGCCCGGCACTCGTGGTCGATCATCTCCTCGAAGGCGGCGGCGATGTCGCCGGTCGGCTCCGGGGTGTCGGCGGAGGTGTAGGCGATGCCGAAGCCGCCGCCGAGGTCCAGTTCGGGCAGCTCGACCCCCGTGGCGGTCCGGAACTGCGAGGCCAGCCGCATGGTGCGGCGGATGGCCACCTCGAAGCCGTGCGTGTCGAAGATCTGCGATCCGATGTGGCTGTGGATGCCGGCCAGGTCAAGGTACTGCGAGCTGTGGCAGCGCACCAGGGCCGTCAGGGCCTGCCCGCCCGTGATCGACATCCCGAACTTCTGGTCCTCGTGGGCGGTCGCGATGTACTCGTGGGTGTGCGCCTCGACTCCGGTGGTGACCCGGACCATGACGCGGGCGCGGTGGCCGCCGTCGACGCAGGCCCGCTCGAGGCGTGCGATCTCGTCGAAGGAGTCGACGATGATGCGCCCGACGCCCTGCTCGAGCGCGAAGCGGATCTCCTCGTCGGACTTGTTGTTGCCGTGGAGCCCCAGCCGGGCGGCGGGCATGCCGCCGGCGAGCGCGATGCGCATCTCCCCCATCGTCGTGACGTCGAGCCCCAGGCCCTCCTCCGCGGCCCAGCGGGCGACCCGCCGGGTGAGCAGCGCCTTGCCGGCGTAGTAGATGTCCCAGGTCGGGAACGCGGTGCGGAACTCGCGAGCCCGCGAGCGGAAGTCCTCCTCGTCGATGACGTAGACGGGCGTCCCGTGTTCGCGTGCCACGTCGGTCAGCGGCGCGCCGGCGACGACGATGCGGCCCTGGTCGTCGCGGACCGTGCCCCGCGGCCAGAGCTTGGGGTCGAGCGCGTTGAGGTCGCGCGGCACCTCGAGCCACTGCGGCCCTCCGTGCGCGGCGTCCGCGTGGATCGACCCGGCGATGTGCATGTGCGTCATGGCGCCCAAGCCTGCCAGAGGCCCGCCCCCGGCCGCCATCGGCCGGCTCAGCCCGAGACGACGACGCGCTCCAGTCCGCGGAGCACGAGCGACGGCGGATCGGCGACCGGCTCGCCGTCGGCGGTCACGACGAGGTCGCCGCAGGCCCCGCCCACACAGTCGGAGTCGAGCCGGACCCCCCAGAGCGTGAAGAACTCGCCCAGCGTCACCTCGCGGTTGCCCTCGCCCTCGAGCCAGATCTCCCCGCCCGGCGCGTGCGTGTGGACCGGCGCCTGGACCGCGCGCAGCCGGTCCACGCCGATGTACGCCGGTACCTCCACCTCGCGGCCGTCGACGGTCACCGCGAGGTCGAGGATCCAGGGATCGGAATCGGTGTCGAGCGGCTGCTCGGGCAACCCCGCGGCCTCGATGTAGGCCACGCCGTCGCGCGGGGCGTCCCACGGCGGGGCCGAGTCGCGCAGGACCGCCGGGCCGGGGTCGGGGCGCGACACGCAGCCGACAGGCAGTGCGATCAGGATCATCGCCAGCACGGACGTCAGCAGGGGCCTCACGCCGACCACCGTAGCCGGAAACGACAGAACCGCCCACGAGGTGCTAACCTTTCCGGGCCAGCCCCCGTAGCTCAGGGGATAGAGCACCGCCCTCCGGAGGCGGGAGCCGAGGTTCGAATCCTCGCGGGGGCGCTCAGCGCCCGATGGCCCCAGGCCTCGCTGGTAGGAGACTTGAGTCCGTGAGACATGCCGCACCACGAGTCCGTCTCCCCCGGACGGCCGTCGCCGGACTCCTCATCGCGGTGTTCATCCTCACCCGCTACGTGTCGTACCGGTTCCTGGAACTGGAGTCGGTGGCGTTCATCGCCAACGACGTCTCCTATTACGGCTACCACCTCTTCCGCCTCGACGAGGGCGAGACCGGCGTCATGGTCGAGTACCCCGTCCCCGCCGTGTGGATCCTGCAGGCGATCTACCGCCTCGGCGGCGGCTGGCAGACGTGGACGTCGGTCTACGCCACGGTGTTCGTGCTCCTCGACGCTCTGGTCGCGATCTCCTTCCACCGCCGCGACAACGCCGCCGGCGCGCTGTTCTGGATCCTGTTCACCGGCCTGCAGGGCGCCATCGTCTGGTTCCGCTTCGACCTGATCCCGGCGGCGCTGGTCGCCTGGGCGTGTCTGCTGCTCATCCGGGCGCCCGCCGTCTCCGGAGCACTCGTCGGGCTCGGAGCGGCGATCAAGCTGTGGCCGGCGCTCCTCATCGCGCCGATGCTGACGCCCCACCCCTGGCGCTCCCGGTCCGCCCGCCTGCGGCTGATCGGGTTCGTGGTGGTGGGGTTCGGCCTCGCCGCCGCGTCGCTGGTGAGCAGCGGCTGGGACCGCTCCGCCTCCCCCATCACCTGGCAGTCCGACCGGGGCCTGCAGATCGAATCGGTCCCCGCGACGCCGCTCATGGTGCTGCGCACGTTCACCGCCAACCCGTCGTGGGACGTGTTCCTGTCCCCGTACAACGCGCTGGAGCTGCGGGGCCCCCACGTCGACACCATGCTGCTGGTCAGTTCGGTGCTCACGGTGCTCTCCGTCGCCGCCACCGGCTATCTGACGCTGCGCCTGGCCCGGGCGCGCGGCCTCCGTGGGCAGGACCGGGAGGTGGCCATCCTGCTGGCCGTCCTCACGATCGTGCTGGCCACCCTCATCAGCAACAAGACGCTCTCGCCGCAGTACGTGCTGTGGCTGGGAGGGCCGGTGGCCGCGCTGCTCGTCGCGCCGCTGGACGGCGGGCTGCGGCGACACGTGCATGTGCAGGCCGCCGGCATGCTGCTCGTGGCGCTGCTGACGCAGCTGACCTATCCGTGGGGCGCCTACGGCATCATGGCCATCCCGCTGGGCTCCGGGCCCGAGACGTCGGTCCTCGTCCTGCGCAATCTGCTGCTCGTGGCCCTCACCGGGCACAGCTTCGTGCTCACGCTCCGGGCCACCGGACGGGGAGCCGGCATCACCCCCGTCCGGGGGCGTGCGTCGTCGCCACAGCCCTCGTGAGTGTGGGTAAGCTGCCCAGTAGCAGCAGCCGCAGTCGTCTGCGGCCGACGGGACTCACAGAGGGGATCGTGGCCTCCGCCACTCACACATGTCAGCACCTGACTCACTGGACTCTTTCGGGGCGAATGCATGGCTGATCGACGAGATGCGGGAGGCCTACCAGGCCGATCCCAGCTCCGTCGATCCGGAATGGCGCAAGCTGTTCGAGACTGAGGGGGCTCCCGCGCAGCCCACCGCCGCGCCACCCGCCCCTCAGGCGGCCGAGCAGCCGTCGGAGGCACAGCCCGCCGTGACCCCCGCACCGCCGCAGCAGAGCGCCAAGCCCGTCGAGGCGGCGAAGGGCGATGGGGAGCCCAAGGACCAGCCCGCCGCCGACGGCGAGGCCGCACCGGCCCGGCCCGCGCAGAAGTCCATGGTGGAGCGGCGGCCCAAGGGCGGCGAGCGCCCGGCCAACCCCGGCTCCGGGTCGACGCTGTCGGCCAACGCCCCCAACCCCGCGCTGCGGCCCGAGCCCACCGCCGCGCAGCCGAAGTACACGGTCCTGCGCGGCGCCCCGATGCGCACGGCCAAGAACATGGAGTCGTCGCTGACGGTCCCGACGGCCACCTCCGTCCGCTCCGTCCCCATGAAGCTCGTCATCGATCAGCGCACGGTCATCAACAACTTCCTGCGCACCTCCAAGGGAGGCAAGGTCTCCTTCACGCACCTGATCGGCTACGCGATGGTCAAGGCACTGGCGGCCATGCCGGATATGAACAACGCCTACGACGTCATCGACGGCAAGCCCACCCTCATCGAGAACCCCTCCATCAACCTCGGCATCGCCATCGACATCCGCAAGGGCGACACCCGACAGCTGCTGGTCCCCAACATCAAGGGCTGCGAGAACCTCAACTTCTTCCAGTTCTGGTCCGCCTACGAGCAGGTGGTCAAGAAGACCCGCGACGGCGACCTGCAGGTCAGCGACTTCGCGGGCACGACGGCGTCGCTCACCAACCCCGGCGGCATCGGCACCAACCACTCCGTGCCGCGCCTCATGAACGGGCAGGGCGTCATCCTCGGCGTCGGCAACATCGACTATCCGGCCGAGTTCCAGGGCATGAGCCCGTCGAAGCTCACCGAGCTGGGCGTGTCCAAGGTCACGACGCTCACCAGCACGTACGACCACCGCGTCATCCAGGGCGCCACCTCCGGTGAGTTCCTCAAGAAACTCCATGGCCTGCTGCTCGGCGAGGACCGGTTCTACGACGAGATCTTCGAGGCTCTGCGCATCCCCTACGAGCCCCTGCGCTGGTCACCGGACATCTCGGCGCACCGTGACTCGCAGGTGAGCAAGACGGCCCGCGTGCTGGAGCTGGTCAACGCGTACCGCACGTTCGGCCACCTCGTCGCGGACACCGATCCGCTCGAGTACCGGCAGCGGGCGCACGAGGACCTGCGCCTCGAGGCGCACGGCCTGTCGATCTGGGACCTGGACCGCGAGTTCGCGGTCGGGACCTTCGGCGGCAAGGAGCGCGTCTACCTGCCGCTGCGCGACATCATCGGCATCCTGCAGGACTCCTACACCCGCACCATCGGCGTCGAGTACATGCACATCGCCGACCCGCGGCAGCGCGAGTGGTTCCAGCAGCGGATGGAGCGGCCGCACACGCCGCTGACCCACGAGGAACACATGCACGCGCTGGACAAGCTCAACGAGGCCGAGGTCTTCGAGACGTTCCTGCAGACGAAGTTCGTGGGCCAGAAGCGCTTCTCGCTGGAGGGCGGCGAGTCGCTGATCGTGCTCCTGGACGAGATCGCCCAGCGGGCCGCGAACGACTCCCTCGACGAGGTGTGCATCGGCATGCCGCACCGCGGCCGCCTCAACGTGCTCGCCAACGTCGTCGGGAAGAAGTACGCCCAGATCTTCAAGGAGTTCGACGGCCAGGTCGACCGCACCGGCACCGGCGACGTCAAGTACCACCTCGGCGCGGAGGGCACCTTCGTCGCGGCCAACGGCGCCACCATCAAGGCGTCGGTCGCGGCGAACCCGTCGCACCTCGAGGCGGTCAACCCGGTGTTGCAGGGCATCGCCCGCGCCAAGCAGGACACGCTGGCGGCCGACGACTACCCGGTCCTGCCGCTGACGCTGCACGGCGACGCGTCATTCTCGGGCCAGGGCGTGGTGTTCGAGACCCTGCAGATGAGTCAGCTGCGCGGATACAAGACCGGTGGCACCATCCACGTGGTCGTCAACAACCAGGTGGGGTTCACGACGGCGCCGACGGAGTCGCGCAGCTCGACATACTGCACGGACGTCGCCAAGTCGATCTCGGCACCCGTCCTGCACGTCAACGGCGACGACCCGGACGCCTGCATCCGGGCCGCCCGCGTCGCGTTCGACTACCGGCAGCGCTACCACAAGGACGTCGTCATCGACCTCGTCTGCTACCGCCGCCGCGGCCACAACGAGGGCGACGACCCGAGCTTCACGCAGCCGAACATGTACGACCTCATCGAGCAGAAGCGCTCGACGCGGCGTCTCTACACCGAGTCCCTCATCGGCCGCGGCGACATCTCCATGGCCGACGCCGAGGACGTCATGAACCGGTTCCGCGCCCGCCTCGAGAACGTGTTCCGCGAGGTGCGCGAGACCACCGAGGCCGACGACGACTACCGCAAGGTGCCCTACTACCCGACGAAGCCCGACGCGCGGCTGACCGAGATCACCCCGGAGATGCTCAGGACGATCGCGGAGGTGCACACGCAGTTCCCCGAGGGGTTCACGGTCCATCCGAAGGTCATGCCGCAGCTCGAGCGCCGCGCGCATGCGATCCTCGAGGGGCCGATCGACTGGGCGACGGCGGAGATGATCGCCATCGGCTCGCTGCTCATGGAGCGCCGGCCCGTACGGTTGGCCGGCCAGGACTCGCGGCGCGGCACGTTCTCGCAGCGCTTCGCCGCCATCGTGGACCGGGTCACCAACGAGGCCTGGGTGCCGCTGAAGCACCTCACGGAGGACCAGGGCACGTTCGACGTGTTCGACTCGCTGCTCAGCGAGTACGCCGCGCTCGGGTTCGAGTACGGGTACTCGGTCGCGCGCCCGGACGCGCTGGTGATGTGGGAGGCCCAGTTCGGCGACTTCGTCAACGGCGCCCAGATCATCTCCGACGAGTTCGTGGCCGCCGGCAACGCGAAGTGGACCCAGAAGTCCGGTGTGGTGCTGCTGCTCCCCCACGGCTACGAGGGTCAGGGCCCGGACCACAGCTCGGCGCGCATCGAGCGCTGGCTGCAGCTGTGTGCGGAGAACGCGCTGGCCGTGTGCCAGCCGTCGACGCCGGCCAGCTACTTCCACCTGCTGCGCCAGCACGCCTACGTCAACTACCACCGCCCCGTGGTGATCGCGACGCCCAAGTCGATGCTGCGCAACAAGCTGGCCACGTCCAATCCGGAGGACTTCACCTCCGGCGCCTGGCACCCGGTGCTGGACGACCCGACCATCGACGACCCGTCGAAGGTCAAGCGCCTCATCCTCTGCTCCGGGAAGGTGCGCTGGGACCTCGTCGCCCGCCGAGAGCAGCTCGGCCACGACGGCAGCATCGCGATCGTCGCGCTCGAGCGGCTGTACCCACTGCCCAGCGAGGAGCTCGCGCGGGCGCTGCAGCGATACGCGCACGTCGACGACGTGCGATTCGTGCAGGACGAGCCGAAAAACCAGGGGGCCTGGCCCTTCCTGTCCGTCCACCTGCCCGAGGACGTCAAGCGGCACCTGCCGGACTACGACCTCAGGATGACGCTGGTGGCCCGCGAGTGGTCGTCGGCGCCGTCGGTGGGCTCGCTCAAGGTTCACAAGGCCCAGGAGGAGGACCTCCTCACCGCGGCGCTAGGCTGACGGCCGTGTATTTCACGGACCGAGGGCTCGAGGAGCTCACAGACCGGCGCGGCCACGAGGAGGTCACCTTCGAGTGGCTGGCCGAGCAGTTGCGCACGTTTGTTGACCTGTTCCCGGAGTTCGAGACTCCGGTCGAGCGGCTGGCCTCCTGGCTCGCGCGCCTCGACGACGACGAGGAGGACTGATGCTCGATCTCGACGCGCTGCGGGCGCGCTACCGGCAGATCACGGACGCGGAGCCCGAGGGGCTGTGGTTCGCCCCCGGCCGGGTGAACCTCATCGGTGAGCACACCGATTACAACGACGGATTCGTCCTGCCGTTCGCCCTGGAGCGGAAAGCCGTCATCGCCGGCGGTCGGCGCACGGACGACACGCTCGTCCTGGTGTCGCTGGAACTTGACGACGAGGTGCGCGTGCCCCTCGCCGACCTGGCCCCGGACACCCAGGGCTGGTCGTCGTACCTGGCCGGGGTGGCCTGGGCGCTGCGCCAGGCCGGCCACGACGTCGGCGGCGCCACGCTGGTGATGACGTCCGACGTGCCGCTGGGGGCCGGCCTGTCCAGCTCAGCGGCCATCGAGTGCGCGACGGTGGCCGCGCTGGCCGACCTCTACGACCTCGACATCGCGAAGATGGATCGGGCGAGGCTCGCCCGCGTCGCGGAGAACGACTACGTCGGCGCCCCCACCGGACTCCTCGACCAGGCCGCCAGCACGCTGTGCGAGGCGGATGCCGGGCTGTTCCTGGACTGCCGGACGCTCGAGACGCAGCAGGTGCCGCTGCCGATGGCGGAGCAGGGCTACGAGATCCTGGTGCTCGACACCAAGACCCCGCACAGCCACGTCGACGGCGAGTACGGCGCCCGGCGCGCTTCCTGCGAGGCGGCGGCCTCGATCCTGGGGATCCCCGCTTTGCGTGACGTCACCGACCTCGACGACGCGCTCGGCCGCCTCGACGACGAGACGCTGCGGCGACGCGTGCGCCACGTCGTCACCGAGAACCAGCGCGTGCTCGAGGCGTTCGAGGTGGCGCGGTCGGACGACCTCGCCGCGCTGGCGCCCCTGCTCGACGCGTCGCACGTCTCCATGCGCGACGACTACGAGATCACGGTGCCCACCGTCGACCTGGCCGTGGAGGCGGCGCGGGCCGCCGGCGCCCTCGGCGCGCGCATGACGGGTGGCGGCTTCGGCGGCTGCATCATCGCGCTCACCAGGGCGGGCGAGGCCGACGGCATCGGCCGGGCCGTCGCCGACGCGTTCGCCGAGGCCGGCTACGGCGCTCCCGAATGGTTCTCCGCGACGCCCGCCCCGGGGGCGGGACGGCTCGCCTGACTCAGCCCACCCGGTCGAGCT
>JGI25319J35699_1000930_pt1 | contig 13473 bp, 9 predicted proteins | sample AutmiccommuBRH17_FD_35699 | JGI IMG/M metagenome (IMG submission 35699) | reverse complement strand
GCATTCCGCAGCGCATGTTTCATCACCACATTGGGAAAACTCACGCCCTTGAGGCGGGCCGTACGGATATATTGTGCGGTCATCACCTCGGCCATGCTCGCCCGCGTCATCCGTGCGATATACCCCATGCCATAGAGCGCGATGGTCAGCACCGGCAAAAAGAAATTCTCGAAATTCGCCCCATCCATCGCCGCCGTTGCCGTGCCCTTGAACCATTTGAGGCCCACGGCCGTGCTGGCAAACACCGCGATAAAGAGCACGCCCGACACATATTCCGGCGTCGCGGTCGTGGTGATGGCAATCGTCGACAGCGTCCGGTCGGTGCGCGACCCCTCGCGCATCCCCGCCAAAATCCCGAGGATGAGCGCAGACGGCACCATCAGCACCATCACCCAGAACATGAGCTTTCCGGTCAGCGCCAGCTTGTCGTTCAGGATCTTGCCGACATCCTCCCGAAACACGGTGGAATAGCCCCAATCCCCCTGAAGGATACCACAGAATCGCTGGGCATCTTCGGCGGCTGTCCCGGCTTCGATACACTGCCCGCGTGTCACCCCGTCGCGATCCTCGATCACGAACCCCGGCACCACACCCAACCATTGCCCGTATTTCACGGCCATGGGCTGCAAATACCCATTGCGGCCCAGATAGCTCGCCACCTCCTCATCGCTCATGCGGAAATCGCCCTGCGTCTTGGCGAGCTTTTCCAGATTGGGATAGAGGTTGGTCAGAAAGAAAACGATAAACGTCAGGCAGAGCGCCGTCAGGATCATGACCCCGACGCGACGCAGGATGAACATGGCCATAGTCGCCCCCTGTTGGCGTTTTCAATGACGCTAGTCGAGAGGGGGCAGGCGGTCCAGCATCATTTGCGACCCCACCTTGTCAGAAAACGCCCCCGGCCCTGTTCAGACCGGGGGCGCAGTCCTTCAGATCAAGGATTTAGGGTCAACCGTCGCAATCCCCAGCGCCTCGCCCACGGCGGCATAGGTCAGTTGCCCGGCATGCACATTCAGACCGTTGAGCAAATGCGCATCATCGGCACAGGCCTGTTTCCAGCCCTTGTCGGCCAGCGCCAGCATGAAGGGCATCGTTGCATTGCCCAGCGCCAGCGTCGAGGTGCGCGCCACGGCCCCCGGCATATTCGCCACACAGTAATGCATGATCCCGTCGATCTCATAGATGGGGTCTTGGTGCGTCGTGGCGCGCGAGGTCTCAAAGCATCCGCCTTGGTCAATCGCCACATCCACCAGCACCGCGCCCGGCTTCATCATCGGAAACTGATCGCGCCGCACCAGCTTGGGGGCGGCGGCTCCGGGGATCAGCACAGCGCCAATCACCATATCCGCCAGCGGCAGCAACTCTTCCAGCAACCCGGCCGAGGAATAGCCGGTCTTGAACGTGCCGCCAAACACGTCATCGAGATAGCGCAGACGCGGCAAGGAACGATCGAGCACGGTCACATCCGCGCCCATGCCAGCGGCGATCTTGGCCGCATGCGTGCCCACGACACCGCCGCCGATCACGATCACCCGCGCCGGGCCCACACCGGGCACGCCGCCCATCAGCACACCGCGCCCGCCATTGGCCTTTTGCAGCGTCCATGCGCCCACTTGCGGGGCCAAACGCCCGGCGACCTCTGACATCGGCGCCAGCAGCGGCAGACCGCCCGCGCGATCCGTCACCGTTTCATAGGCAATGCAGGTCGCGCCAGAGGCCAGCAAGTCCTTGGTCTGTTCGGGGTCCGGTGCCAGATGCAGATAGGTGAACAGAACCTGCCCCGCGCGCAGCATCTTGCGCTCGCCGGCCTGCGGTTCCTTGACCTTCACCACCATATCCGCCTGCGCGAAAATTTCCTTGGCGGTGCCGACGATCTTGGCCCCCGCCGCCTGATAGGCCGCGTCGTCAAACCCGGCGCCCAGTCCGGCCCCGGATTGGATCAGAACCTCATGGCCGTGGCTCACGGCCTCTTGTGCAGCAATGGGCGTGACGCCCACGCGAAATTCCTGCGGCTTGATTTCTGTTGGGCAACCGATTCTCATGTTATGCTTCTCCCTGTTTGATTTTGGGCGAATCCTGCACCGGATCGCGCGCAATGGGATTGAAAAATCGCTCGCCTTTTACGATATTTTGTGAATATCCTTCGAGATAATCGTGCTTGGTTGAAAAGGTATTGCGTCAATGTCCCTTGATCCGACAGATCGTCGCTTGTTGAACGTGCTTCAGCGACGCGGGCGCATTTCCAACGCAGACCTCGCCGAAGAGGTCAATCTGTCCGCCTCCGCCTGTCACAGACGCGTGCAGCGCCTCGAATCCGACGGCTATATCAAGGGCTATGTCGCCCTGCTTGACCCCCGCAAGATGGGCGTGCCCGCCACCATCTTTGTTGAAATTACCCTGACCACACAGGCCGACGACGTGCTGGATGCCTTTGAAAAGGCAGTCTCGCGCGTCCCCGACGTGCTCGAATGCCACCTCACCGCCGGCACCGCCGACTATATCCTCAAGGTCGTGGCCGAGGATACCGAGGATTTCGCCCGCATCCATCGCCAATACCTAACCCGTCTGCCCGGTGTGGCCAAGATGCAGTCGAGCTTTGCGCTGCGCACCGTATTCAAGACCACGGCCCTGCCGATCTAAAGGCGCCTATAGCATCGCCATCCGCGCCACCGGCATCCGCGCGCCCACCACGCAGCGGGCTTCGCGATAGGTCAGCATCAGGCGCGCCGCGCGGTAGCGCGGCAATCCCTCCGGCAACTCGGCCCGCAATAGCCCCATGGCAACATCCCCCGGAAACAGGCTCTCACACGGCGCGCCGCCCGCCGCGTCGAGGAGCGCGTGCCGCTCCAAGAGCAGATGCACATAGGTCACGCGCGCAACAGGCGCCGCGCGGATCGCCCGTCCGTCGATCATCGCCTTGGCGGGCACCAGCACCTCATGCGCGCCAAAGAGCAGCTCCGCCATGGGCGAGCGGATCATCACCCGATGCTGCGGCGAGAGCAGCAGCATGTCGCGATTGCCAATGCTCCCCGGCGCGAACCGCACCGGCGCATCCGCCCCAATGCCCCGCACCACGCGCCGCCCGACCCAGAGCACCCGCTGCACCCCATGATCCCGCGTCTCGACCCTGTCACCCGGTTCCAGCGTCTCGACCCGCCGCGCGCCCTTTGGTGTGGCAATCCCCGTGCCCGCCGCAAAGCAGACGAACTGATGCGTATAACTCGCAGTCCGATCCGTCGTGTAAAACCCTGGCGAGGCCCCATGGTTGAAATTCGCCCAATACCAACTCTCCAGATCGAAACCCGGCGACCAGACCACCTGCGCCAGGTCGCCATTCTGATCGAGCCCCTCGAACACCACGATCCCACCGCCATTCGGTGCCAGATCGCTGCGCACCACGACGGCATCCTCCAACAGGCCGCCACCGCCATTTCCAGTCCAACTGACCGTATAGCTCTCTCCGATCTGAAAGAGGTTGGGATTTGTGTCGCCCTCATGCGAGGTGACAAGCAGATCGAATGTGCCATCGGGCGGATAATCAAAGGTTGATATCCCCGGCCCAGTGTTGACATTGCCGCCCGTCGCCACCGCGAATTCGTTATCGAGGCCCTCAAAAGTCTTGACCATGCCNCGCCGCTCCTTTGCGGCACCTTGGGTCAGAGACTATGAAACGCGGCCTAACGCCCCCGATCTATTTGCCTANAATTGAAGGTAATCCGGCCCTCACCAGTCCATCACCACCTTGCCCGAATTGCCCGAAATCATCGCGGCAAATCCTTGCTCGAAATCGTCGATCCCGATCCGGTGGGTGATGAGGCCCGACACATCCAGCCCCGATTGCACCAACGCGATCATCTTGTACCAGGTCTCAAACATCTCGCGGCCATAGATCCCCTTGATATGCAGCATCTTAAAGATCACCGCGTTCCAATCCACCGCAAATTCCGTGGGCGCAATGCCCAAGAGCGCCAGCTTACCGCCATTGTTCATCCGCGCAATCATCTGCTGCATCGCAGGGGCCGCGCCTGACATTTCCAGCCCCACGTCAAAGCCTTCGGTCATGCCGATCTCGGCCATCACATCGCGCAGCTGCTCGCGGCCCACATCGACCACGTGCTGCACCCCCATCCGCCGCGCCAGTTCAAGGCGGTAAGGGTTGATATCGGTGATCACCACCTTGCGCGCGCCCGCCTTCTGCGCGACCAGCGCCCCCATGATGCCAATCGGTCCTGCCCCCGTGACCAGCACATCCTCGCCCACCAGATCGAAACTCAGCGCGGTATGCACAGCATTGCCAAAGGGGTCAAAAATCGCCGCGATCTCGTCGGGAATATCCTCTGGAATCGGCACCACATTGCTCTCCGGAATGCACAGATACTCGGCGAAACTCCCCGGCCGATGCACGCCCACCCCGCGTGTATTCCGGCACAGATGCCCACGACCCGCGCGACAGTTCCGACAGGTGCCGCAGACGATATGNCCNTCGCCGCTGACCCGTTGCCCGATCCGGTATTTCACCGCCGCCGCGCCGGTATCGACGATCTCACCGACAAANTCATGCCCCACCACCATCGGCACCGGCACCGTTTTCGCGCTGAACTCATCCCATTTCCAGATATGCACATCAGTGCCGCAAATCGCCGATTTGCGCACCTTGATCAGCACATCCGATGGCCCCACCTCGGGCACCGGCACATACTCCATCCACAGCCCCGGCTCCGCCTTGGCCTTGACCAGCGCCTTCATCTCGTTCTGCATCAGATCACTCCCAATTCGCGGCCCACGACCGCAAAGGCGTCAATCGCCCGGTCCAGCATCCCGCGGCTAAGCCCGGCACTCATTTGCGTGCGAATGCGATCCTGCCCCTTGGGCACCACCGGAAAACTGAAGGCGGTCACATAAACGCCCCGTGCATTCAACCGCGCCGCCATCTCCTGCGCCAGTTTCGGATCGCGCAACATGACCGGAATGATCGCATGCTCTCCGGGCAGCAATTCAAAGCCCAGTGCGCCCATCCGCTCCCGGAAATACCCGGCATTCTCCCAAAGCCGCGCGCGCCGCTCCGCGCCCTCCTCCAGCATGTCAAAGACCTTGAGCGAGGCACCCGCAATCACCGGCGCCAGCGTGTTGGAGAAAAGATAGGGGCGCGAGCGTTGCCGCAGCCAATCCACCACCTGCGCACTCGCCGCCGTATAGCCGCCCGAGGCCCCGCCCAGCGCCTTGCCCAGCGTGCCGGTCAGGATATCCACCCGGTCCATCACCCCGAACCGCTCCGGCGTGCCGCGCCCGGTCTCGCCGACAAACCCGGTGGCATGGCAGTCATCCACCATCACCATCGCATCATAGCGCGCGGCCAGATCGCAAATCTCATCCAAGGGCGCGTAATACCCATCCATCGAAAACACGCCATCCGTGGCGATCAACCGATGGCGCGCGCCCCGCGCCTCACGCAAACACCGCTCCAGATCAGCCATGTCGCGATTGGCATAGCGATAGCGCTCCGCCTTGCAGAGCCGGACGCCGTCGATGATGCTCGCATGATTGAGCGCATCAGAGATGATCGCATCCTCAGGCCCCAAAATCGTCTCGAACAAACCGGTATTGGCATCAAAGGCCGCCGCATAGAGGATCGCATCCTCTTTCCCCAGAAACCCGGCAATCCGCGCCTCCAGCTCTTTATGCTCTTGCTGCGTCCCGCATATAAACCGCACGCTCGCCATGCCGAACCCATAGCGATCCAGCGCGCCATGCGCCGCCGCGATAATCTCCGGGTTATCCGCCAGCCCGAGATAGTTGTTGGCGCAGAGGTTCACCACGGCGCGCCCATCCGCCAGCGTTACCTCGCCCGCCTGCATCGAGGCAATCACCCGCTCACTCTTATACAGCCCTTCGGCGCGCAGGCCGTCCAGCCGCTCCGCCATATCCGCGTCAAACCGATCCGCCGCTGTCATGTCGCCCTCCCTTTCACTGTTCCCGAAATACTCCGGGGGAATCGCCCATCGGGCGACGGGGGCCGCGCCCCCACGCTTCAAACGGCAATTCTTGGCCGTCCACTCGCCTCTACCACGATTTCGGCCTCCAAAAATACCCGCCTCGCCTCGGCCTGCGCCTCTTTCACGGCGCGCCGCGCTGTCACATGAATATCCACCGCCCCCGCCGCTTCGGCCTCGGCCTGCGCCTCGGCGCGCAAAACCGCCTCGAGCGCCGCCATCGCCGCCTCGGACGCGGCATAATCCCGCGGCCCGCTCTCCAGATGCACGCGGAATTTTCCCTCGGACGGCGATGTCACGGTGCCGCCCCGCCGGATCGTGACCCGGCCCACCACCGCGCCAATCGCATTGGCGACGCCCCCATGCGCGGGCAGGATCATGTCGCAGCCCAACCGGTCGCCCACCGCGCCATAATAGCTCGCCGCCGAGGCGCCCAGCCCGATCACCGGCACCGCCAGCCCGCTCTCGATCCGCACCAGACCGCGATGCCCATCAAGACCCTTTTGCATCAGCACATGCTCTGCCAGCGCCGCAGGCGAGAGGCCAAAATCCATCTCTTCTTCGGAAAAAGCAGTCTCTAACAAGGCCAAACTTGTCTGATGCGTGAGGCGATCCACGATCATCCGCGCCAAATGTTCCGGCCCCTCTGCCAGCCGGTTGCCCGACCCCGTCCGCTTGCGCGCCACCAGATCCAGCGCCATGCGCGCGGCCTCTGCGTCCCAACTGTCCAATCCGCCCAGCACATGGCTTGCATCCGACGGCGTGATACCCGCAACCTGCACCAGCCCCCGGCGCACCAGACGCGTCAGCGCCGCACCATCCATCCGGGTCTTGAGCACTTTGCCAACAGGGCGCACATCGTCCCCAATCCGGCCCAACAGCGCCTCTTCCCGCTCGCCCAGCCCGCCCGCTTCGATCCCCGGCACCGCGCGCACGAATCGCGCGTCATGCTCACCGGGGGCCGCCGCGCGCAACTGTTCCTCCAGGACACCATGCACCGCGTCGCGTGCCTCTGCCGCCATCAGGCTCACCGGCACGACACGCCTTGGCCCAAGGATCACACCCCCCTCCAGCCCCTCGTCGCGCACATGCACTTCGCTGTCGCCACCTAGGCCAAAGGTCCGCATCGCCACCGCCTCGACCATCGTGCGCCACGGGCCGACCCGCGCGCCTTCGGGATCAATCGCTGGTCGCCCCTCGCGCAGCACCGCCACATCGGTCGTCGTCCCACCAATATCCGACACCAGCGCATGCTCCGCCCCGGTCAGCCAACGCGCGCCCACGATGCTTGCCGCAGGCCCGCTCAGGATCGTCTCAATGGGCCGTTCCCGCGCCTGATCCGCGCTGATCAAGGCACCGTCGCCCCGCACCACCATCAGCGGCGCGTGTATCCCCAACTCGCGCAATTTGCCCTCAGCCCGGTCGATGAGCCGCGCAATCATCCCGATCAGCCGCGCATTGAGCAGCGCCGTCAGCGCCCGCTTCGGCCCGTTCAGCTTGGCCGACAGATGATGCGACAGGCTCACGGGCCGTCCCGTGACCGCGCGGATCATCTCGGCCGCTGCCAATTCATGCGCCGGGTTTCGGGTGGCAAAGAGCGAGGCCACCGCATAGGCCTCTGCTCCTGTTCCAGTCTCTAACCAAGCCAAAAGCGTGTCTTTATCCAGCGGCACCGCCTCGCCTCCGGCATGGTTATGGCCACCGCTCAGCACAAGCGCCGGATCACCACCCAGCGCCTCGGCCAGCCCATGCGCCTGCAAATCCGCCGCCCGAAACCCGATATAGACAAGGCCCGCACGCCCGCCTTGCCCTTCGACCAGTGCATTGGTCGCCAAAGTAGTGGACAAAGAGGCCAGACCGATGTCGCCCACATCCGCCCCGCTCTCGCGCAGCACGGCCTCGACCGCAGCCCCGATACCAACCGCCAGATCAGCCCGTGTCGTCAGCGCCTTGGCACTCGCGATCACCTCACGCTCATCCCGGATCAGAACGGCGTCCGTATAGGTGCCGCCTGTGTCCACGCCCAACAACAACGCCATCTGCCTGCCCTCTTGGTATCTCAGGCTAGGGGTGTAGCGGGTTTCACGCGCGATGCCAGCCCGTTTGCGTCACGATCCAGTCGCAGCACGGCCCAGCGCGCCGCATCCGCCACCGCCGCATCGGCATCCTCGCACTGCGCCTGCGCCACGCCGCGCAGCCCCGGATCGCCGGAATTGCCAATCGCATAGAGCACGTTGCGCAAAAACCGGTCGCGCCCGATCCGCTTGATCGGACTGCCGGAAAACGTCTCGCGAAACCCTGCATCGTTCAGCGTTGCCAGNTCCGCCAGCCGTGGCGTCACCAGATCNTCGCGCGCATGATACTTCACCTCGCGCGCGGCAACGGCAAACTTGTTCCACGGACAGACCGCCAGACAATCGTCACAGCCATAAATCCGATTGCCCAAACCGGCGCGCAAATCCTCATCCACCGGCCCCCTATGCTCGATCGTCAGATAGGAAATGCAGCGCCGCGCGTCCAACTGATAGGGCGCGGGAAAGGCATCCGTCGGACAGATATCGAGACAGGCGCGGCAAGACCCACAATGATCGACTTCCGCCGGATCAGTCTCTAAATCCAAGGTCGTGAACACCGACCCAAGGAAGAACCAACTCCCCAACTCGCGGCTCACCAGATTGGTGTGTTTGCCCTGCCATCCCAATCCCGCCGCCTGTCCCAGCGGCTTTTCGGGTACGGGGGCCGTGTCCACAAACACCTTCACTTCCCCACCGCCAGCCTCGATCAACCACCGCGCCAGCCGCTTCAATCGCTTCTTGACCGTGTCGTGATAGTCTCTGTTGCGTGCATAAACCGAGATATTGCCACAATTCCGCCTCGTCAGACCCGCCAGCGGATCGCCCTCGGGCGTATAGCTTTCGCCCAGCATGATCACCGTCCGCGCCTCGGGCCAGAGCACCTCAGGCGCACCGCGCCATTCCCTGCGCTCCGCGAGCCATCCCATCTGCCCGTGATAGCCCCGCGCCAGAAACGCCGCCAACCGTTCCGGCACATGCCCCACATCCGACGGACGACACAGCCGGCAGGCGTCGAACCCTTCGGCGTGCGCCTGCGCAACCAGTCTCTGTTTCAGCGCATCTTTCATCATGCCGGCAAATACTCCGGGGTGAATTGGCCGGAGGCCAAGAGGGGCAGTGCCCCTGAGTTATGTCGCATGTTCGAGTAGCTCAAAACCGGTTCCCACTTTTGAGCAACATGCTTTATCAAAAATCCAGATCGGCATAATGCGGGGGCGGCGGGAATCCCGGCACCTGATCCGCCAGAATCCCCCGGAACGCTGGGCGCGACTTGATCTTGGCATACCAGTCCTTGACCGCCTCGCTGCGGGTCCAATCCACATCGCTGATGTAATCCAGCGCGCTCAGATGCGCCGCAGCGGCAAAATCCGCCAGCGTCATCACATCTCCGGCCAACCACCGGCGATGATCCAGGAGCCACGCCATGTAATCCAGATGGTATTTGACCGCTCGCGCCCCATCCTTGACATTGCGACTGTCGGGAAAGCCCAGCTTCATCACCTTCTTGTTGACCCGCTCATAGACCAGCTTGCTGGTCACTTCCCGATGAAACTTGTCGTCAAACCACCCGACCAGCCGCCGCACCTCATAGCGCGCATCGGTGCCCTTGGGCATCAACGACGGTTCGGGATATTTCTCCTCGAGGTACTCACAGATTGCCGCGCTCTCCGACATGGTCTTGCCGTCGATCTTGAGCACCGGCACCTTGCCCGCCGGGTTCCGACGCAAGAAATCCGGGTCCTGCTCCCAATAGCGCTCCTCGACCAACTCGCATTCGATCCGCTTTTCGGCCAGGCTCAGCCGCACCTTGCGACAATAGGGCGACAGGGGAACATGATAGAGTTTGGCCATGGAAAATCACACCTTGGGTCTTGGGGGTTGTCCCTCAATGCCCCCTTTGGNCGCGATTTTCAATCCTCGAAACAGGCGGCCCGCCCGTCTCGGTCAATCGTCGCCGCCCCGTCCAGAATTCCCGCCGCCCGGTTGCGCAAGGCTTGCGATGGCTTTGACGCGGATCGCCCCTTGGGATCGGGCAAGACCGCCGCAAGCCGCGCGGCCTGAACCGCGCTCAGGTCTTGGGCGCTCACGCCGAAATAATGCTGCGCCGCCGCCTCAACGCCAAACACACCCTCATCGAATTCCGCCACGTTGAGATAGACCTCGATGATCCGCCGCTTGGACCAGACCGTCTCGACCACCGGCGTAAGGCTGGCCTCCAGCGCCTTGCGCAGCCAATTGCGCCCATGCCAGAGATACACATTCTTGATCACCTGCTGGCTGAGGGTCGAGGCACCCCGCCCTGATCCTTCGGCAATCGCGGTGCGAATCGCGGCCATGTCAAAGCCCCAGTGCTGGCAGAAGTTGGCATCCTCCGCCGCCACCAGAGAGCGCGCCATCACAGGCGCTATCCGCGCCATCGGCACCCAGTCGCGCGCAATTGTGCCCAACCGTCGCTCTTCCTGTCCCATGTAATAGGTCTTGGGCGGCTCGATCTCCCGATGCACGGCAATCACGCCCAGCACGATCAAGACGGCCACCACGGCCACACGCCATGCCCACCGCAACAGCCATGCTGTCGGGTTCAGTCGTGCCGTGCTTCGCGAAGCACTTGATTTGCGCGCCCGTGCCATGACTCTGCTATAGCGACACCGCGCGCGCAGCAAAACCCGTTTGGCAGTGCTGGCCCGATTTCTTCCAGAGAAACCGGGCCGCAACAGGCTCTATTCCGCCGGAATAGCCTCTGGCACCATACCCAAAGGATGGCTCAGTTTGTTGAGCATCTCCTTGGGNCAAAGCTGGATGAAATTTACCCGCTCCTGATCCCAGTATTGCAGAATATCCTGCCCACAACGGCTTCCGGTCTCGGCCACATGCCGCTCGATCAGCCCTTTCAACTCGGCCTCCCAATGCGGCTCTGTTACGGCGCAACTTACCAATGTCTCGCCATTGACCAGGGCCGACGCGCGACCTTGCGGATCATAGAGATAGGCCATGCCACCGGTCATCCCGGCCCCGAAATTGGCCCCGATATCGCCCAGGATCACCGCCACACCGCCGGTCATGTATTCACAGCCGTTGCTGCCACAGCCCTCGATCACCACCTTCGCACCCGAGTTGCGCACGGCAAACCGCTCGCCTGCGCGCCCGGCGGCAAAGAGATACCCATCGGTCGCGCCATAGAGCACGGTATTGCCGATGATCGTGTTCTGCGACGCCACGAGCGGGCTTGCCATCGGCGGACGCACCACGATAGTCCCCCCCGAGAGACCCTTGCCGACGTAATCATTGGCGTCGCCCGAAACTTCGATCTTCAGCCCCGGCGCGGCAAAGGCACCCAGCGATTGCCCCGCACTCCCCGTCAGCTTCACCGTCAGGTGATCCGGCTGCAGGCTGTTGCGCATGCCAAACTTGCGCACGATATGGCTGGACACCCGCGTTCCGACGGTCCGATGCGTGTTCTGCACCGCATAATGCAACTGCATCTTTTCGCCATCGTTGAGGAACCGCTGTGCATCACGCACGATTTCCGCATCNAGGGTATCGGGCACCTCATTGCGCGGACGCAACCGATCATAACGCTGATCCTTGGCCCCATCGACGGTAATCAGCATCGGGTTGAGATCCAGATCGTCGAGATGCGCCGACCCACGGCTGACCTGAGTCAACAGATCCGCGCGCCCGATCACGTCATCCAGACTGCGCGCGCCGATGCTGGCCAGAATCTCCCGCACTTCCTGCGCGTAAAAGGTAATCAAGTTCACCACCTTCTCGGCATTGCCGGTAAACTTGGCGCGCAGCGCATCGTCCTGCGTACAGACCCCAACCGGGCAGGTGTTGCTCTGGCACTGACGCACCATGATACAGCCCATGGCGATCAGCGCGGCGGTGCCGATGCCGTATTCCTCGGCCCCCATCATCGCCGCCATGACGATGTCACGACCCGTGCGCAGGCCGCCATCGGTGCGCAGCGTGATCCGCTCGCGCAGATTGTTCATGCTCAGCACCTGATGCGCCTCGGTCAGCCCCATCTCCCACGGCAGACCCGCGTATTTGATCGAGGTCGCGGGACTTGCGCCCGTACCGCCATTATGCCCCGAGATCAGGATCACATCCGCCTTGGCCTTGGCCACACCGGCNGCAATCGTGCCCACNCCNGATTGNGCCACCAGCTTGACGCAGACCTTGACGTTGGGATTGATCTGCTTGAGGTCATAGATNAGCTGCGCCAGATCCTCGATACTGTAGATATCGTGATGCGGCGGCGGGCTGATCAGCATGACGCCTTCGGTCGAATGCCGCAGCCGCGCAATCAGCTTGGTCACTTTCATGCCCGGCAACTGCCCGCCCTCACCGGGCTTGGCCCCTTGGGCGACCTTGATCTCCAACTCCTCGCAATTGTTGAGATATTCCGCCGTCACGCCAAAGCGACCGCTCGCCACCTGCTTGATCTTGGCCGACGGGTTGTCGCCATTGGCCTCCGGCGTGAAATGCGCCGGATCTTCACCGCCCTCGCCACTGTCCGAGCGCGCCCCGATCCGGTTCATCGCCACGTTCAGCGTCTTATGCGCCTCGGGGCTCAGCGCCCCCAGCGACATGCCCGGCGTGACAAACCGCTTACGGATCGCGGTCACACTCTCGACCTCTTCAATCGGGATCGCCTTGCCCATTGGCTTGATCGCCATCAGATCGCGCAGATGGATCGGCGGATTGGCCTGCATCGCGGCGCTATACCGCTTCCAGAGCTCATAGCTCGCCTTGTTGCAGGCGGTTTGCAGGATATGCATCGTCTGCGCACCCCAAGCATGGGTTTCGCCCGATTTCCGCGCCTTGTAGAACCCGCCGATCGGCAGAATATCCTGTCCGCCAGCATAGGCGCGGCCGTGCACCTCTTCCAGCTTGGCTTGAATCCCAGACACGCCGATACCGCTGATCCGGCTGGTAAGACCGGGGAAATACTCCGCGCACATGGCGCGGCTCAGGCCAACCGCCTCGAAATTCAGACCGCCGCGATACGAGGAAATCACCGAAATCCCCATCTTCGACATGATCTTCAAGAGACCCTGATCAATCGCCGCACGATACCGCGCCACCGCCTCGGTCAGGCTGCCGTCGATCAGGCCGCGTGCGATCCGGTCGGCAATGCTGTCCTCGGCCAGATAGGCATTGACCACCGTCGCCCCGGCCCCGATCAGCACCGCGAAGTAATGTGGGTCGATACATTCGGCCGACCGCACGTTCAGGCTCGAAAACGTCCGCAATCCCTTGCGTGTCAGATGGCTGTGTACCGCGCTCGTCGCCAGAATCATCGGCATGCCAACCCGGCTCTCACCTTGGTTCTGATCCGTCAGGATCAGATGCCCGGTGCCCGAACGGATGGCATCCTCTGCCTCGGCCCGAATACGCTCCAG
>JGI25319J35699_1000927_pt1 | contig 13524 bp, 10 predicted proteins | sample AutmiccommuBRH17_FD_35699 | JGI IMG/M metagenome (IMG submission 35699) | reverse complement strand
GATGAACACGGCGCGGACGAACAGGCTGATGTAATGCTCCATTAGTAAGCCTCCTTGTTCGAGACTTGCGGCGCCATCTTGAAGGCAGGCTTCTCGACCTGCTCCTTCTTCCAGGCACGAATGCCCCAGATGAACAGGCCGATCAGGAAGAATGCCGAAGGCGGCAGCAGCATCATGCCGTTGGGCTGATACCAACCGCCGTCGTTGACCACCGGCAGAATGGTGTAACCCATCAGTTTGCCAGCGCCAGTCAGCTCGCGAATGAAGCCGAGTGCAATCAGCATGGCGCTATAGCCCAGACCGTTGCCGATACCGTCGAAGAACGACAGCATTGGCGGGTTCTGCATGGCAAACGCTTCCGCACGCCCCATCACGATGCAGTTGGTGATGATCAGACCGACGAACACCGAGAGCTGCTTGGACAGCGAGAACGCGTAGGCCTTGAGCACCTGATCCACCAGGATCACCAGCGAGGCGATGATCACCATCTGCACGATCATGCGGATCGAGTTGGGGATCTGGCTGCGGATCATCGAAATGAACAGGTTGGAGAACGCCACCACCAACGTCAGCGCGACAGACATCACCAGCGCCGTGTTCAGGTTGGAGGTGACGGCCAGCGCCGAGCAGATTCCGAGAATCTGCAGGCCGATGGGGTTGTTATTGAAGATCGGATTGAGCAGAACTTCTTTGACAGTGGGTTGCGACATGATCAAGCCTCCCCAGCGCGCAGATTAGCGATAAATGGACCGAAGCCGTTCTCGCCCAACCAGAAGTGCAACAGCGAGTTGACGCCGTTGCTGGTCAGGGTCGCACCGGCCAGGGCATCGACCTGGTGGTCGGCTTTCGGGCTCTGAGGGTCGACACCGCCCTTGACGATCTGCACCGCCAGTTTGCCGTTGTCGTCGTACAGTTCCTTGCCGGGCCACATGCCGCGCCACTTCGGATTGTCGACCTCACCGCCAAGGCCCGGGGTTTCACCGTGCTGGTAGAAGCCGAAGCCGGCAACGGTATTCAGGTCACCCTCGACTGCCATGAAGCCATAGAGCGTCGACCAGAGACCGTAGCCACGAACCGGCAGGATCAGCGTATCGATCTCGCCCTCGCCCTGCCCTTCGACGATATAAACGGTGCTGTAACGCTCGCGACGCTTGATCGAGGCAATATCCTGCTCCCCAGGCAGCGCCTGGGACAGCGCAGGGTCCTTGGCAGCGGCGAGCGGATCGAAGGTCTTGGCTTCGAATTCATCGCTGAACTTGCCGGTTTCCAGATCGACCAGACGGGCGACGATGCGCTCGTTGAACAACTGCTTGACCTGATTACCGGACATGCCCGCCTCGCCCAGACCGGCGATCGCCAGGATGCTGCGCTGCTTGTCCAGCAGACGGTTTTCCTGCTGAGTCGGGCGAAGCGCCACGGCGGCGCCAGCCACGAAGATGGAGCACACCAGGCAGACCAACAGGGCTACCGTCAGNGTGCGAACGGTGGATTCTTTCTGACTAGACATTACGTGCCAGCCTCCGCTTGATATTGGCCTGAATGACGAAATGGTCAATCAGCGGCGCACACAGGTTGGCGAACAGGATCGCCAGCATCATGCCTTCCGGGAAGGCGGGGTTGACCACGCGGATCAGCACGACCATCACACCGATCAGGATGCCGAACACCCACTTGCCGGTATTGGTCATGGAGGCCGACACCGGGTCGGTCGCCATGAAGATCATGCCGAAGGCGAAGCCACCGACGACCATGTGCCAGTACCAGGGCATGCCGAACAGCGGGTTGGTGTCGGAACCGATCAGGTTGAACAGGAAGCTCAGACCGATCATGCCGAGCATCACACCGGAAACGATGCGCCAGGAGGCAATCTTGCTACCGATCAGGATCACGCCGCCGATGAAGATCGCCAGCGTGCTGGTTTCACCGATCGAGCCATGAATGGTACCGACGAAGGCGTCCATCCAGGTGATGCCGTTGTCGATCACGTTTTCGATACCGCCGACGAAGCCGAGGCTCAGCGCAGTTGCGCCCGCATAGCCATCGACCGCAGTCCAGACGCCGTCACCGGACATCTGTGCCGGGTAGGCGAAGAACAGGAACGCCCGCGCAGTAAGCGCCGGGTTCAGGAAGTTCTTGCCGGTACCACCGAAGATTTCCTTGCCGATTACTACGCCGAAGCTGATACCCAGCGCGACCTGCCATAGCGGAATGCTCGGCGGCAGGATCAGGGCAAACAGCACGGACGTAACGAAGAAGCCCTCGTTGACCTCGTGCTTGCGGATCGAAGCGAACAGCACTTCCCAGAACCCACCGACGATGAAGGTCACCGCGTAGATCGGAAGGAAGTAGGCTGCGCCCTGGATGAAGTTATCCCAGAGACTGTTCGGATCGAAGCCCGCCAGTGCGCCGATCAGGCCGAAGCGCCAGCCTTCCTGAGCTGCGAGCAGATCAGGGCTCTGCGCGAAGATCAGGTTGGCCTGGTAGCCGGTGTTCCACATGCCGAAGAACATCGCCGGGAAGGTACACATCCAGACGGTGATCATCATGCGCTTGAGGTCGATGCCGTCGCGCACGTGGGCCGTGGTCTTGGTGACGCTGCCGGGACGATAGAGGAAAGTGTCGGCCGCTTCGTAAAGCGCGTACCACTTCTCGTACTTGCCGCCTTTTTCGAAATGATGCTCGATCTTGTCGAGGAATGCGCGAATGCCCATGCCTTAACCCTCCTTCTCGATGCGGGTCAGATTGTCCCGCAGGATCGGGCCGTATTCGTATTTCCCGGCACAGACATAGCTGCACAGCGCCAGATCTTCTTCATCCAGCTCCAGGCAACCGAGTTTCTGCGCCACTTCGGTGTCACCCACGATCAGTGCACGCAGCAACTGGGTCGGCAGGACGTCCAGCGGCATGACCTCTTCGTAGTTACCTACCGGCACCATCGCCCGTGGGCTGCCGTTGGTGGAGGTAGAGAAGGCGAACTTCTTGCCGGCCATCAGCTTGGAGATATAGATGTTGAGGATCGAATGCTTTTCGACGCCCGGGCGCATGTAATGGAGCATCTCGCGCTCCTTGCCCTCACGCAGGCAGGAAACCTGCTGGTGGTAGCGACCAAGGTAGGCGAACGCACCATGGGCGGTACGACCACCCAGCAGCGAGCCAGAAACGACGCGATTGGCTCCGGGTTGCAGCTCACCAGCGGTCAGTTCGTCGAGGTTGGCACCGAGACGGGCACGTACCAGACGTGGCTGCTCGACCACCGGGCCGGCCAGAGCGACAACGCGCTCCACCGACAAACGCCCACTGGTGAACAGCTTGCCCACGGCAATCACGTCCTGATAACCGATGGTCCAGACGCTTTTGCTGGCGCTTACCGGGTCGAGGAAATGGATGTGGGTACCAGCCAGCCCGGCAGGATGCGGACCGTTGAAGCTTTCGACCTGAACCTTGGCCAGGGACTCGCCTGGCAACGAGGCATTTGGCGCCTTGCACAGGAACACCTTGGCCAGATTAGTCAGGACCTTGAGTCCGGCTTCAAAGGCTTCAGGCTGTTCAGCGATGATGATCGCCGGATCGGCTGCCAGCGGATGCGTGTCGATCGCGGTCACGAAAATCGAGGCAGGCGTGGCATCGACGGCCGGCACCTTGCTGAACGGGCGCGTGCGCAGCGCGGTCCACAGGCCTGACTGCTGCAGGTTTTCACGCACCTGCTCGCTGCTCAGACCATCCAGCTGGGCTGGCGAATAGCTCGTGAAGGTGACCTCTTCATCGCCCTCGAGGTCGATGACCACCGATTGCAGCACGCGCTTTTCGCCGCGGTGAACTGCACTGACGACACCGGCGCCGGGCGCGGTGTAATGCACGCCTTCGGACTTCTTGTCGGAAAAAAGGATCTGCCCCAGCTTAACCCGATCACCGACCTGAACAGCCATGGTTGGCTTCATGGTCGGATAGTCGAAGCCGACGACGGCGACGCTGCGCACGGGCCTGCCGGCCTCAATACGCTGCGCCGGCGCGCCGGCTATGGGCAAATCAAGCCCTCGTTTTATATTGATCATCGGTTTGCCTAACCACTGATTTTAGAAAGCTTTTTTGCAGGCCCAGCGGCATGGCGCAAAGTAGGATTGCGCCGCGCGCGCCAATACGTTATTGACGCGACACCATGTCGCGGACCCAGGTAAAAAATCCGCCCGATTATAGAGGTCGCAGACCTTGACTGACCACCCAAGCATTGCGGATTTTTGACTCGAAACAAGAGAAGCAAAATTAGCGGTGCACGAAATCGAGCCGACCGCTCGGCCGCTCAACCCCGGCAGCTCGCGCTATTACTTACCGCCCAGAAACGCGAAACGGGAGCCTCGGCTCCCGTTTCGATTTCACCGTCCGCGGCGTTTAGCGCGGGAAGGCTGGCGGGTTAACCCCTGCCATGTCTTCCATCACCCGCACGACCTGACAGCTGTAGCCGAACTCGTTGTCGTACCAGACGTAAAGCACGACACGGTTGTCGTTGCAAATGGTCGCTTCGGCATCCACCACGCCAGCATGGCGCGATCCGACGAAATCAGTGGATACAACTTCCTGNGANTTGACGAAGTCGATCTGTTTCTGCAGATCCGAGTGCATGGCCATCTGGCGCAGGTACTCGTTGATCTCTTCGCGACTGGTGGCCTTCTCCAGGTTCAGGTTGAGAATTGCCATGGACACGTTCGGCGTCGGGACGCGGATCGCGTTGCCGGTCAGCTTGCCTTTGAGCACCGGCAGCGCCTTGGCTGCAGCGGTGGCCGCACCCGTTTCGGTGATCACCATGTTCAGCGCAGCGCTGCGACCACGACGACTGCCCTTGTGGAAGTTGTCGATCAGGTTCTGATCGTTGGTGTACGAATGCACCGTTTCCACGTGACCGTTGACGATGCCGTACTGATCGTTCACTGCCTTGAGCACCGGCACGATGGCGTTGGTGGTGCAGGATGCGGCGGAGATGATCTTGTCATCGGCGGTGATATCGCCATGGTTGATGCCATGCACGATGTTCTTCAGCTCACCCTTGCCCGGCGCGGTCAATACGACGCGAGCAACACCCGGGCACTTGAGGTGCTGACCCAGGCCTTCGGCGTCACGCCACTTGCCAGTGTTGTCGACAAGCAGCGCGTTCTCGATGCCGTACTGGGTGTAATCCACCGAGGACGGATCGTTGGAGTAGATCACCTGNATCAGGTTGCCGTTGGCGGTGATGGTGCTGTTCTCTTCGTCGATGGTGATGGTGCCATCGAAAGGACCATGCACCGAGTCGCGACGCAGCAGGCTGGCACGCTTGACCAGATCGTTGTCCGCGCCCTTGCGCACGACGATGGCGCGCAGGCGCAGGCCGTCGCCACCACCGGTTTTCTCGATCAGGATACGCGCCAGCAGACGGCCGATACGGCCGAAACCGTAGAGAACCACGTCAGTGCCTTTGTGACCAGCTGCGGCGTGACGCTTGTCGGCCACCTCAGCCAGCTCTTCACGGACGAACTGCTCGAGATTGCGACCGTTGCCCNCTTCCTTGTACTTGGCGACCAGCTTGCCCAGGTCCACCGAAGCGGCGCCCAGGTTCATTTCGCTCATCGTCTTGAGGATCTGGAAGGTGTCGTGCACCGACAGCTCGGTTTCGTCGGCGATGCGGTGACGGGCGAAACGGTGTGCCTTGAGGATGGCGATCACCGAACGATTGATCAGGCCACGGCCGTAGATCGAAGTCACCACGTTGTTGTTGCGATACAGCTGACCAATCAGCGGAATCATCGCTTCGGCGAGCGCTTCGCGGTCAATCCATTCACCAAGACACTGGTCGGGCTTCTGAGTCACGGGCAGTTCCTTCCAACATGTAGGGGCTGAGAAAAGGGGCTACATTATGACGGCGCACCCTAGCGCCGGCAATCTGCAGCGGACGAAACACTGACAGCCAAGCGCCTCGATAGTTACAATCCCGGCGGCCTATTTTTTGATCGGAGCCACGCCCACTCGTGTCCGTCTTGCGCCTTCCCCCCCTGCCTGCCGCCAGCGGCAAGCAACATTGGGGCAATCTTCCAGGAGCTGCGCTAAGCCTGGCGATTGCCGAAGCAGCCAGCAACGCCAAACGCTTCACGCTCCTGCTCACTGCCGACAGCCAAAGCGCCGAGCGCCTGCAGGAAGAACTCGCCTTCTTCGCGCCACAGCTGGCGGTATTGCATTTTCCTGACTGGGAAACGCTGCCCTACGACATCTTCTCGCCGCACCAGGACATCGTCTCCCAGCGCATTGCCGCCCTCTACCANCTACCGGAGCTGAGCCACGGCGTNCTGGTAGTGCCGATCACCACCGCCCTACACAGGCTGGCGCCAAAGCGCTTCCTGCTGGGTTCGAGCCTGGTGCTGGACGTCGGGCAGAAGCTGGATGTGGAGCAGATGCGCCTGCGCCTGGAAGCAGCCGGCTATCGCTGCGTGGACACCGTGTACGAGCACGGCGAGTTCGCCGTGCGCGGCGCGTTGATCGACCTGTTCCCCATGGGCAGCCCCCTGCCCTACCGCATCGACCTGTTCGATGACGAGATCGAGACACTGCGCACCTTCGATCCGGAGAACCAGCGCTCGATCGACAAGGTCGAGTCGATCCGCCTGTTGCCAGCACGCGAGTTCCCCCTGAAGAAGGAGGCAGTCACCGGCTTCCGCGCGCGTTTCCGCGAGCGTTTCGACGTCGACTTCCGCCGCTGCCCGATCTACCAGGACCTCTCTACCGGCATCACCCCAGCGGGCATCGAGTATTACCTACCGCTGTTCTACGAAGAAACCGCGACGCTTTTCGACTACCTGCCTGAAGACAGCCAGGTGTTCTCCCTGCCCGGCATCGAGCAGGCCGCCGAGCAGTTCTGGAGCGACGTTCGCAATCGCTACGAAGAACGCCGCGTCGACCCCGAGCGACCGCTGCTGCCGCCGGCCGAGCTGTTCATGCCGGTGGAGGACTGCTTCGCTCGGCTCAAGCTCTGGCCGCGTGTGGTCGCCAGCCAACAGGATGTCGAGCCTGGCATCGGCCGCGAACGCTTCACCGCGCAGGCCCTGCCGGAACTGGCAATCGAGGCCAAGGCGAGCGAACCGCTGGGCAAGCTGCGCCGCTTCCTCGACGAATATGCCGGGCGTGTGCTGTTTACTGCCGAATCAGCCGGCCGCCGCGAAGTATTGCTGGAGCTGCTCGCCCGTCTAAAGCTGCGCCCGCANGAAGTCGAAGGCTGGGAGGAATTCCTCGCCAGCCAGGAGCGTCTGGCGATCACCATCGCCCCGCTCGACGAAGGCCTGCAACTGGACGACGTCGCACTGGTCGCGGAAAGCCCGCTGTTCGGTCAGCGCGTCATGCAGCGCCGGCGACGCGAGAAGAGTCGCGACGGTGGCGAGAACGTCATCAAGAACCTCACCGAGCTGCGCGAAGGCTCGCCGGTGGTGCACATCGATCACGGTGTCGGTCGCTACCAGGGCCTGGTCACCCTGGAGATCGAAGGCCAGGCGCAGGAATTCCTGCTGCTGCAGTACGCCGAGGACGCCAAGCTCTACGTACCGGTCGCCAGCCTGCACCTGATCGCCCGCTATACAGGCAGCGACGACGCGCTCGCGCCACTGCACCGGCTCGGCTCGGAAACCTGGCAGAAAGCCAAGCGTAAGGCGGCCGAGCAGGTCCGCGATGTCGCGGCCGAGCTGCTGGATATTTACGCCCGCCGCGCCGCACGCGAGGGTTATGCCTTCAAGGACCCGCAGGTCGACTACGAAACGTTCGCCGCAGGCTTTCCGTTCGAAGAGACGCCCGATCAGCAGGCCGCCATCGACGCGGTACGCGAGGACCTGCTGTCGGCCAAGCCGATGGATCGCCTGGTCTGTGGTGACGTCGGCTTTGGCAAGACCGAGGTCGCCATGCGTGCCGCCTTCATCGCCGTCCATGGCGGCCGGCAGGTTGGCGTACTGGTGCCGACCACCCTGCTCGCTCAGCAGCACTACAACAGCTTCCGCGACCGCTTCGCCGACTGGCCGGTGCGGGTCGAGGTGATGAGCCGCTTCAAATCCGCCAAGGAAGTGCAGAGCGCCATCGCCGAACTGGCCGAGGGCAAGATCGACATTCTCATCGGCACCCACAAGCTGCTGCAGGATGACGTCAAGTTCAGCAACCTGGGCCTGGTCATCATCGACGAGGAACACCGTTTCGGCGTGCGCCAGAAGGAACAGCTCAAGGCATTGCGCAGCGAAGTGGACATTCTCACGCTGACCGCCACGCCGATTCCACGCACGCTGAACATGTCCATCGCCGGCATGCGCGACCTGTCGATCATCGCCACGCCGCCGGCGCGCCGGCTGTCGGTTCGCACCTTTGTCATGGAACAGCAGAACACCGTGATCAAGGAGGCGCTGCTGCGCGAGCTGTTGCGCGGCGGCCAGGTCTATTACCTGCACAACGATGTGAAGACCATCGAGAAATGCGCCGCCGACCTTCAGGCACTGGTGCCGGAGGCACGCGTCGCGATCGGCCACGGGCAAATGCGCGAGCGTGACCTCGAACAGGTCATGAGCGACTTCTACCACAAGCGTTTCAACGTGCTGGTGGCCTCGACCATTATCGAAACCGGCATCGACGTGCCGAGCGCCAACACCATCATCATCGAGCGCGCCGACAAGTTCGGCCTGGCGCAGCTGCACCAGCTGCGTGGCCGGGTAGGCCGCAGCCATCACCAGGCCTATGCCTATCTGCTGACCCCGACCCGCAAGGCAATGACCGATGACGCGCAGAAGCGCCTGGAGGCCATCGCCAATGCCCAGGACCTCGGTGCAGGCTTTGTCCTCGCCACCCACGACCTGGAAATCCGCGGCGCCGGCGAGCTGCTCGGCGAGGGTCAGAGCGGGCAGATCCAGGCGGTTGGCTTCACCCTTTATATGGAAATGCTCGAGCGCGCGGTCAAGGCGATCCGCAAGGGCGAGCAGCCGAATCTGGAGCAGCCGCTCGGCGGCGGGCCGGAAATCAACCTGCGCCTGGCAGCCCTGATCCCGGAAGACTACCTGCCGGATGTGCATGCCCGCCTGATCCTCTACAAGCGCATTGCCAATGCGGCCGACGAAGACGGGCTGAAAGAACTGCAGGTGGAGATGATCGACCGCTTCGGCCTGCTACCGGAACCGACGAAGAACCTGGTGCGCCTGACGCTGCTCAAGCTGCAGGCGGAAAAGCTCGGCATTACCAAGATCGACGCAGGCCCGCAGGGTGGGCGCATCGAATTCTCGGCCGACACCTCGGTCGACCCGATGGTGCTGATCAAGCTGATCCAGAGCCAGCCGAATCGCTACAAGTTCGAAGGCGCCACGCTGTTCAAATTCCAGGTGCCGATGGAACGCCCGGAGGAACGCTTCAATACGCTGGAAGCGCTGCTCGAGCGGCTGGCGCCCAATGAGCAAGGATCGTAGATGCCACTTCGCTATCTGGTCTTGCTGCTGACGCTGCTGGCGCCTCAGGCTCACGCCGAGGCGCTATATCGCGTCGAGCTGATCCTGTTTCGCCACGCCCCGCCACTGGAAGCCAGCCAGCACGCGCCCTACGACTGGGCCGATAGTGCGCAGGTGCTGGACAGGCGCGCCGAACGCCAGCCAGCCCTCGAGCACGTTGCCGCCAGGCTTACGCCGGACCAGGGCTACCAGGTACTGTTGCAACGCGCCTGGCAGCAAGCAGTCAGCGAAGATGCGCCGACCATTGCACTGCACCAGGGGCAACGCCATTTCGAGCACTACCCGATTCAGGGTCTGCTGAGGGTCAGACCCGGGCGCTATATGCAGACCGACATGACCTTCTGGGTGAACCGCTTCGGCGAGTACGGCCAACTGCTCGCCAGCGAGCGCCTGACGCAGCGGGTTCGCCTGATCCCTGGCCGGCTGACCTACATCGACCATGACAGCCTCGGGCTGCTGATCGAAATGAAGCCACTATGAGCACTTCGCACCGATATCCGGCCCACAGTCGGCTGACCTGCCTTGCCGCATCCCGACACAGAGGGCCTGGCAGATGAGCCCTCCGCTGGCGCCTCGCGACGAACGGCTGATCGACGATCTGCCGCCCGTACCGCTGCTCAGTCTCGGCAGTCATCTGGCAATCAACTACCAGCCGGGCAACCAGCGCATGGTCAGCGACCATCAGCATCGCGCCGGCCTGTCGTTTCTCTACGGGGAGGCGTGTATCCATGGCAAACGCGACGGCGAACGTGTCCGTCATCTGGTCGGCAACGAGCTGCAGCTGATCGCACGCCACCCCCAGGCCGAACAGGCACTGCGCAGACAACTTGAACAGCTGGGCTTCCGACCGGCGCTGCGCCAGAGCCTGGCTCTGCCGAAGGAGTCGGCGGAGATGTTCCAGCTGCCCGGCGAAGATGCCTGGCTCAGGTTCGTTCAGGAGCAACTGCCCGAACTGCGCCGACAAGGCTGGCAGATCGATATCCATCCCGGCTTCGCCTACGACCTGACCGCCATCGACAGCTGGTACGCGCAGATCGACGAGTCAGCTGATGACGACTGGTTCGATCTCGATCTAGGCATCATCGTCAACGGGCAGCGCATCGGCATGCTGCCGGTCCTGTTGCGGCTGATCCGCCAGAACCCTCAATTGCTCAGCCCTCGCGCCATCGCGCTGCGTAGCGATGAGGAGCAGCTGCGCGTGCAACTGGACCGGCCGGGACAACACGACAAGCAGGCGCTGCACGTGACGCTGCCGCTGGGGCGCATCAAGCCGATTCTGGCGACCCTCGGTGAGCTCTACATGCGCGAACAGATGGATGGGCCATCGCTGCGTATGAGCAAGGCCGACGGCGCGCGCCTGGCCGGGCTCGACAGCCTGGCACCGCAATGGAAAGGCGGTGAACGACTGCGTGAGTTCGCCGGGCGCCTGAGCAAACCTGATATCAAGGCCTGCCCGACCCCAACCGGGCTCGCGGGCAAACTGCGGCCCTACCAGCAGCAGGGCCTGGTCTGGATGCAGACGCTGCGCGAGCTGGGCGCGGGCGGCATCCTCGGCGACGACATGGGCCTGGGCAAGACGCTGCAGAGCCTTGCCCACATCCTCGCCGAAAAGCAGGCAGGACGGCTCGATCGTCCGGCGCTGGTGGTGATGCCGACCAGCCTGATTCCCAACTGGCAGGACGAGGCCAGCCGTTTCGCCCCGCAGCTACGGGTATTGACGCTCAAGGGCAGCACCCGGCAGAAACACTTCGGCGAACTTGGCGAGCACGATCTACTGCTGACCAGCTATGCGCTGCTGACGCGCGACATAGCCGCACTGCGTGAGCAGCCGCTGCACCTACTCATTCTCGACGAGGCGCAGCACATCAAGAACCCGACCGGCAAAGCGGCCCAGGCCGTACGCGAAATGCAGACCCGGCAGCGCCTGTGCCTGACCGGCACACCGCTGGAGAATCACCTCGGCGAGCTCTGGTCGCTATTCCACTTCCTCATGCCCGGGTGGCTTGGAGACGCCAAAAGCTTCACCCAGGAGTACCGCAATCCGATCGAAAAACACGGCGACGATGCACGACTGGCGCACCTGCGCGCCCGCATTCGGCCGTTCCTGTTGCGGCGCACCAAGGAACAGGTAGCCACTGAGCTGCCGGCCAAGAACGAGTTCGTCCACTGGGTCGAACTGAATGACGTCCAGCGCGAGGTCTACGAGACCTTNCGGCTGGCAATGGATCGCAAGGTGCGCGACGAGATCGAGCGCAAGGGACTCGCGCGCAGCCAGATGGTCATCCTCGAGGCGCTGCTCAAGCTGCGTCAGGTCTGCTGCGACCTGCGCCTGCTGAAGGGTGAGTCGGCACGAGCCGCACGCGGCAGCAGCTCCGGCAAGCTCGACAGCCTGCTGGAGATGCTCGACGAGCTGATGAGCGAAGGCCGGCGGGTGCTGCTGTTTTCCCAGTTCACCTCGATGCTGGCGTTGATCGAGCAGGCGCTACACAAGCGCGGCATCGAGTACGTCAAGCTGACGGGTGAGACCGATGATCGACGCACGCCGGTCGAGCGCTTCCAGGCCGGCGAAGTGCCGTTGTTCCTGATCAGCCTGAAGGCCGGTGGCACCGGGCTCAACCTGACGGCGGCGGATACGGTGATCCACTACGATCCCTGGTGGAATCCCGCTGCGGAGAACCAGGCGACCGACCGCGCCTATCGCATCGGCCAGGACAAGCCGGTCTTCGTCTATCGTCTTATTAGCCGCGGCACCGTCGAGGAGCGCATCCGCGAGTTGCAGGCGCGCAAGGCCGAACTCGCGGCCGGTGTACTCGAAGGTGCAGTCGACGGCAGCTTGCAGCTTGGCGAACGCGACATCGACGCCCTGTTCGCACCGCTACCCTGACGCTATGGCGGCATGCAAACTTGTGACACCGGCGAGTGCAGCAGTTTGCGCTTTGCCAGATCATCGCCACCTCGCTTACGTTTCCGTCCCGAGGCGCCCCGCCGCCTCCACGATCACTGGCATCGGTTACAAAAGGAACCGCACCATGAGTCTCTACGAGATCGCCTTTTCCGGCCAACTGCTCCCGGGCGCCAAGCTCGAGCAGGTCGAGGCCAACCTGACCAAGCTGTTCCAGGCCGACGCCCAGCGTATCGCGCTGCTGTTCTCCGGCCGGCGCATCGTGATCAAGCAGAATCTGGACTTCGCCGCGGCCGAAAAATATCGCCAGGCGATGGAGCGTGCCGGCGCGCAGGTAGAACTCAAACCGCTGCCCGTCGATGTGGAGGAAATCGAACTGGCGCCGCCTCCGGCATCGACGGCGACCAGCGCGGCCAGCACCGAGAGCAGCGCAGGAAAAACGAGCGACGCCCCGGCCACACTCAAGGTGACGCCGCGTGACGAATACATGGCAGCCTTCGCCGACGTCGAGGCACCGGACTTCGGTATTGCGCCGATCGGCGTCGACCTGCAGGACGCCCGGCCCGAGCCAGAGGCGCCGCGCGTGGACCTTTCTCAGTTCAGCCTTGCCCCGGTGGGCAGCGACATGGGCGAAAAGCCNCGCGACACCACCGCCGTGGTGCCGGATATNTCGCATCTGAAGCTGCAGGACTGACGGGCACACGNTCGGNAGTGAGCGCCGCAGAGACTCCTCAGGCGCTCAGCTTCAGACCAACCAGCCCAGCCAGCAACAGCAGCACGCTCACCAGCCGCGCGGGCGAGGCGCTTTCGCCGAAGATGAGAATGCCCAGCAGCACGGTACCCAATGCGCCGATACCGACCCAGATGCCGTAGGCGGTACCCACCGGCAGAACCTGCATGGCACGCGCGAGCAGGAAAAAGCTGCCAGCCATGGCCGCTATGGTGAGCACGCTGGGTAGCGGGCGGGTGAAGCCTTCGGAAGCCTTGAGGCCAATGGCCCAACCCACTTCCAGAAGGCCGGCTACGATCAGCATGATCCAGGCCGAATGCATGACGATGACTCCATCAACTGCAGGGCCGTCCCCGCACGATTCGACATGCCAGCGGGTCGTCCCGCGGCGGACGCGACCCTAGCACAGC
>JGI25319J35699_1000926_pt1 | contig 13529 bp, 11 predicted proteins | sample AutmiccommuBRH17_FD_35699 | JGI IMG/M metagenome (IMG submission 35699) | reverse complement strand
AGACAGCAGGTCTTAAGCAACAAAAAAAGAGAACCCTATTTCTGTTTGGTTCTCTTTTAGGAGTAACTTTTTTGTAAGTTACTTTGTTGTTTCGTTAGTCTTTAGGTTATTTAACAAAGAGGTTTTTCCTCTATCTTCGTCTTCCTCAATACGACTGTTTAAACCAAATTCCTTCATTTCTTCCACCAAAAAATTATTTTCTTGGAACTGTCCGCTCATTTGCTCGTTAGAAACATCATGGTTTCCGGACAACTTTCCCAAATATTGGTCATAGCTCGGGTTATTATCAGTTTTATTATACTCTTTGGCATTGGCCATAGTATCCTGTTGAATATCCTTTGTTAATTCAGCACCTATTTCTTTTGCCTGTTCGGATTTTAATTTATCATATTGTTTTTTAGTCATGGTATCCCTCCTTTTAGGCAGATAACTAACTACCACAATTCTTAATGCGACAAACCCAAATGTTTTCTTCTATCGATAATGTGCTGTTCAATGGCATCAGCTACTTTATCGGGCTCATCCCCCAATGCTACTTTGCCGCCGGTAATGTCAACTAAGTCTTCAGTCAATAGTTTTACCAGTTCCGGACCGCCGGCCACCGGAGGAGTCGGGGACAAATGAGTGTAGAGGCCAAAGGCCAAAGCAAAAATACCATCGATAGTTGCTTTTTGTTCCAGGTACTGAGGTGCCGTAACCGCTACGGGCAAATCTGCACTATCTACATCTAAGGCTTTCGCCAGCTCGCTGATCAGCACTGCCATTCTGCCTGTATCGGTACAGGTACCGAAACTAAGTACGGGTGGAATGTTTAGTGAACGACATACCTCCTGCAAGCCTGAACCAGCCCAATTAATTGCTTCAAGATTCGTGAAGCCTGCTACTTCCAATGCTTGGTTTCCGCAACCGCCGGCAATGATAAGTATGTCCCTCTTAATCAATTCGCGGGTCAACTCGGTTGTCATGTAGTCATGGGGACCGTTTGCCAAGGTAGTGCAGTTTACTAACCCCACGACACCCTTAATCTTACCTTGGGCAATAACATCAATTAACGGCTGAAGAGAACCGCCCAATGCTTTTAGCAGGGCTTCCGTGCTGAAGCCGGAAATGCCCTTTTGGATTCTAGTGGGGACTTTAGGTACTATATTGCCATTCCGCTTCTTGAAATTTTCAATTCCAACTAAAAGCATGTCTCTGGCTTGCCCTTCAATTTCGTTCGGTTTATAGTCATAGTGCTTTTCCACTCCCGGCACACGCACCAGCCGGGTGGTGGAGGCTAGGGTTACTTGGTACTTTTCTTGGTAAGGAGCTAGGTTAGGTGGAGAACAGTTTTCACTCATGCCAAAAAAGTCCACCGCACCTGTAGCTAAGAGAGGTTCTATGGCTAGCCAGTTGCCTGTTAGACCTCTAAATACCTCATCAATTTCAAACCGTTGGGTAATTTCCTGCCCGCTCTCAATAGAGCCTATTACTCTTAAACCCTTCGCACCTGCTTGTTTCGCCATATCTTGAATTTCTGGCTCATGAGCTTTTAGTACTAAGGCCGCCCCATCAAAAGGCTCGTGTCCATTAAAAACAATGTTTACATAGTCAGGATCTAATATGCCTAAATCATATTGTACTTCGTGGGGATACGGGGTTCCAAGGACAATGTCAATAGCCCATTGACCGGCGACCTGCGCTCCATAAATACAGGCAATACTTAAACGAAGTGCTTTTCTCGCTAGAGATACATAATCGCCGTCCACATTTGTTAGGCAACTTGCCGTAGCATCTTTAATTTCATGTAAAGGCCCTGATGGATATAGGGCAAGTTCACGCCATAAATCTATTCTCTGGGGTGGGGCAAAGACATCAATAATTGTTGAAGGCTCATCATAGCCCCGGTGCAGTTCCCATTGTAGTTTGTCAGCTAAACGGATAGCAACGTCCTTTTCATTACCGGTTGTATCCACTTCTAGCTTCTTGGAAAAATCGTACAGCTTATCTTTATCCTTAATTTTATAAGGAGTTTGACCCAAAGCTGTTGCCCTAAGAGTGCGCAAGCCTTCATAAGCTTGATAAGAATATGTCGCTGTACCCATGACGTTTCTTAAAAGCATATCGCGCATAGCCATAGCGTTGCGGTCAATACCACATACACCTAAGGTTGCTTCGGTTTTGTCCGAGATTCGGCATGGACCATTGGTACACAGCTGACAGCTAAGTCCAGCTGAGCAGAAGTTACAGCGAATTTTTTCTTGAGCTGGGAAACGATCAAAAGTATTGGATATGTTGTCCTCTTTCAAGCGCTGGTACATCTCCTGTATTGACGGGTGGACGCTTACTTTGTCTGTGGAAAACGTAGTTTTTGCCATGTAATTACATCACCTCTTTTATAAAAGCTATATTTAATGTACCCAAAATAAAAAATACTTATTAAGATCCACCCAAGAATTTTAAAAGAAATAAACGAGTATTATAGCCTCTATAAAAAAAAGCAATTTCAATTGTTCGGCAAAAAGGGCTAAAATCATATAGAGGGAGAGGATCGAATTATGGCAAAAGAAGTAGTTCAGGAGAAATTAGTCGGTTGCAACGAAATGAGTTTTTTCATAGGCATTGTAATTTCAGGCATTATCGCAATAATTGCATATATGTTGGGGAACCGCTACGAAATAATTGGGGCGCCGGTCTTTGCCATAATAATTGGTATAGCTTATAGTAATTTATGGGGCGTTAAGATAGAATATATGGCAGGGGTAGGCTTTGCCGCCAAGAAGATTTTACAATGGTCTATAGTTGTACTGGGTGCTTCATTAAGTTTTGGACAAGTTTGGCAAACCGGTAAGCAATCTATAGTCGTTATGTTGGTAACTTTGACGGTTGCAATTGTCACTGCGTACTTAGCGGGAAAACTCTTTCGCATATCAGGAAAACTAACTAGTCTTATTGGGGTTGGGACAGCTATTTGCGGCGGTTCAGCCATAGCGGCCATCAGCCCAATAGTTGAAGCGGATGATGAAGAAATGGCTTATGCTATTTCAACTATATTTTTGTTTAATGTTATGGCTGCGGTATTATTCCCTCTACTTGGGCATTTATTATCTATGTCCTCCGATGCCTTCGGACTCTGGGCAGGCACTGCCATTAACGACACTTCATCTGTAGTTGCCGCCGGTTACTCTTATAGTAAAAGTGCGGGAGACTATGCTACTATTGTCAAATTAGCACGGACTACCATGATTATACCTGCTGCAGTTATTTTTTCCATTGGAATGAATAAACGTAGAAAGGGAAGTGGGAGCAGCGTGTCTTGGAACAAAGTGTTCCCGTTTTTTATTATTGGGTTTATTTTAGCCAGCCTGTTAAACACGATGGGTATCATACCTGAGGCATATGCCATAAAAGCGCATGGACTAGGGAAATTTATGATCACCATAGCATTGGCAGCCGTGGGTTTAAAAACCGATTTTAGAAAAATAATTACTACTGGCGTAAAGCCATTGTTCTTAGGCCTGATTGTTTGGGCTAGTGTTGCTGTCACAAGCCTCTTGGTTCAGATGATAAGCGGTCAAATCTAATTCTATGGGTGAAATAAATGTTAGACACACGAATGAAAACGTTTATGATGGTGGCCGAAAAAAGAAATTTTTCCAAGGCGGCTGCTCATCTACATATTAGCCAACCGGCAGTGAGTGTCCAAATCCAACAGTTGGAAAAGGACTATGGTGCCAAATTGTTTAAGCGCTATGAAAAAGAAATTTCACTGACGCCTGCAGGTCAGATACTGCTGGGGTATGCTTACCGTTTGGCGGGTTTGGCAGATGAAGCGGTTCGGGAAATTAACCGCTTGAAGAATCAAGTAAAGGGACCTTTGCGGTTGGGAGCAACATTAACCGTAGGGGAATATTTGTTGCCATCTGTCATAGGGGCTTTTAAACTACGGTTTCCTCAAGTTGAGTTTTTGCTAGAGGTTGCAAATACCCAAACTATTGAGAAAATGCTGCTGGAGCATGATATAGATTTGGCTTTAGTAGAGGGGCCTATCACCAGTGAACAACGTCTGGAACAACAGGAGCTAATGTCGGATGAATTATTAGTTGTGTTTTCGCCGGGACACCCATGGGTAGGTAATAGTTCAGTGACATGGGATCAGTTATTAAACGAAAAACTAATTCTCCGGGAACCTGGCTCAGGGACCCGAAAAGTATTTGAAAATGCTGTGCTTAATATGGGCAAGCAGCTGGACCAATTGAATATATTTATGCAGATGGGCAGTACCCAAGCCATTAAAGCTTTAATCAAGGAAAATTTAGGAGTTACGGTACTTTCCAAATTGACTGTACAGGAAGAATTGGAACTAGGGAGCTTAAGAGGTGTTCGGTTGGCCGGATGTACTTTAAGTAGGAGCTTTCGATTTGTCACTATTAAAGAGCACCTACCAACTCTAGTCTGCGAACATTTTATTGATTTTTGCAGGAAATATGTCAGCACCGAGGTAAGGAGTTAAATCCCGCCGGAAAAAAGTTTTTCCTTATCCAATAAAGAAAGAAAACTCTTATACGAGGAGGAATATTATGAGAAACACAACTATAGGTATGGCCGTCGCCGCAGTAATTCTGATGGTATTGGCATATGTGCAAGGAGGCATAAGCCTAATAACCGTAGGGTTGATTGGTGGCGGCAAGATGGCAATCCAAGTTATTCCTCTCTTATTGGTAGCCTTTCTTGTTGCTGGCTTAATTCAGGTATTAGTTTCTAAAGAGATGATTAGTAAATGGCTGGGAAAAGAGGCCGGATTTAAGGGAGTAATATTGGGTGGTGTGGCAGGAGCACTAATTCCCGGGGGGCCCTACGTCTATTTTCCTATTGCTGCTTCCTTCTTAATGGGTGGTGCCGAGATTGGCACTGTCATAGCTTTTGTAGTTGCAAAAAACCTCTGGACCTTAAGCAGGCTGCCCATGGAAATAGCCCTCATCGGACCGCATGTTACATTTGTTCGCTATGCAGTAACTTTTGTTTTCCCGCTACTGGCAGGGCTTTTAGCCAATTATTTTTATTCAAACATGAGTGCTAGAATTATAGAACAAATTGAACAAATTAACAGCCGAAAGGGTGAAAAAGCATGATAGTAGCGTTAGCCATACTAGCCGTATTAGCGTCAGTACTTTTTGTGATTGCTTATAGCAGACGAGATGGTTCCCATATTAAAGCGCTCAAAATTGGGCAAAAAATGCTTATCGGGTTNCTGCCGCTGCTTATCTTTGCTTTTATGGTATCAGGGTTACTGCAGGTGGCTGTNCCNCCGGAACTTATACAATCATGGCTAGGAGAGGGGTCCGGATGGAAAGGCATAATGATTGGTGGTTTGGCTGGAGCACTGATACCCGGAGGACCGTATGTATCCTTCCCCATTATTGCCTCAATTTTTCATGCAGGAGCTAGTCTCGGGACAATAGTGGCGTTTATTACAGGCTGGGCTATGCTAGGAATAGGACAATTGCCTTTTGAAATTGCTTTAATTGGACCAAAGTTTTTGTTAGTTCGTATCAGTTTAGTGTTTACTATTCCATTTATAGCGGGCTGGATGGCCACACTCATCTTTTAGAGGAGAAAAGTCTAAGGTACCTCACTAAAATAAGACTCGCCGCTAGGGAATAAAGCCATTTGTTGTATACACAGTGTAAACTGGGGAAAGACAATAAGATGGACCAACTAATATTATTTTTTCCTTTGACAGTAGTCCTTTATCATTTCTAAAGCAGCTTGAGCCGATTGGGTTTTGTTCTGATCTCTACTTCCTTGAAATAAAAACTGTTTTACCATAGTATCCTGATCGTAGGACAAGCCTATATAAACCAACCCTACTGGTTTTTCTCTGCTTCCTCCGCCAGGCCCCGCTATTCCAGTAATTCCTATGCCGAGATCCGATTTTGCTTTTTGCCTTACACCCGAAGCCATAGCTGCTGCCACTTCTTTACTTACGGCCCCGTACTTATCTAGAACGATTTTTTCTACTCCCAAAAGTTCCGTCTTCCACTTATTATCGTAAGTTACCAGACCTAGTGGAAAGTAGGAGGAACTCCCGGGAACCGAGGTTAGTCTGTGGCTAAGCAAGCCGCCAGTGCATGATTCAGCCGCGGCAATGGTAAGGCGCTTATCCAATAGCATCTTGCCAACTGCAAATTCCAATGGGGTTTCGCACATTTTAGGAACTCCTTTAAATTTTTCGTCTTTGTGGTACAATAAAATAGAATTTTACCTTTTTGTATCAGCAAAGAAGATAGGCTTTAGACGCTGCTGCATGGTTCAGTAAGTATTAACATTAAGTATATCATATTTAGATACGAGGCTTAAGTAAAGGAAAGGGTAAGTACTTTCCATACCTTATATATTGTTTCAAAGAAAATTTTACGTTGACAATATATGGCTGTGCAAATAAAATATAAGAAAAGTTGGAGGTGGAGCTATTGAAACACACTCTTGCCCTATTGGTTGTAAACAGACCGACAGTGCTGTCACATATTTCCGGATTAATAAGTCGACGAGCTTTTAATATCGACAGTATTGCTGCCGGTCCGACGGAAGACCCAAAGGTTACCAGGATTAGCCTGGTGGTCGAGTGTGAAGAGGACGAAGTAGATCAGGTTCAAAAGCAATTGGCTAAACTTGTAGACGTAATTAAAATAACTAATTTATCAAACAAGTCAATTTCTAGAGAACTGGCTATGATTAAGGTAAGGGCGCGGGCTGAAAACCGCTCGGAAATAGTAGATATAGTAAATATATTCCGAGCTAAAATTGTGGATATTAATAGGGAAACCATGGTGATTGAAATGACTGGTGAAAGTGAAAAAGCGGACGCTTTGATAGAGGTTATGCAAGAACACGGTATCATTGAAATCGTAAGAACCGGAAAGATCGCCTTGGGGCGTGGCCCGGAGCCGGCTAGAGAAATGGACGAGAATTGATAAAAAAAGGGAACAGCATATGCTGTTCCTTTTCTTATCAATTATTCTTTCGGGCTAGTTTAACGTCATGCCCGGGACTTAAGTCAACAGCCGTCGCTGCAATGAGCAACACGCGGAATAAAGAAACGCTTACCTAGCATGAGAAAGACCTCCCTTCATATATTCTTTGCTTAAATTATACCATAGGGGGGTAATGCGCTCAAGCATTATTGATTTGTTAATAATGCTTAACCTGATACCAACCTCTTGTCTACATTGCTTAAACAATTTTCCATACTCTATTAAACTATCATATGTTTCCATTTCTTTAATCATGATTATTTTTTATTTTAACAGTACAATCAAAGAACAAAAAATAAAGGGATATGAATTTAAATTGACGAAAAAAAATAATCATTATATTTATTTGGAGGTAGTTAAAGTGAAGTTAAGAAAGATATGGTATGTTTTGGCTATTTTTACGACTATTATATTCGTTGTAGCAGGTTGTGGCGGAGATAACAATGAGTATGATGTTGATCTGGCAGGCCAGGAAAAAACGATTAACGGAACTTGGACAGGCAAATATAGTCATGTAAATTTTACTATGCAATTGTCTGATGGGAAAATACTTGTTTATAGAGATCTTAAGTTAGGTTGGAGACTAGAGAATGAAGGTGGTTATATAGGTATGTACTCTCTAAATGAGGATGGCAACTTCCATGCCCGTTTAAACTCTCGTTCTCCAGGAGCACCTGTAGGTTTTGTAACTGATGAAATAGAAGGAAAATTAGCTAATGGTGTTATTACGGGTAAGTGGATATACTTAATGAACGGAACGCCTTCTAAGAGCTTTGACCTCCGAATGACTTCAAAATAATTATAGATAGCTACATAAGTTTTCTATGTAGCTATCTATCTTTTGGTCACAACGTATAATGACTGCGCCAAGGACTAAATTAAAGTCTGTTACTGTTAGCAAGACGCCAACAGATAGATATTATGCTGCCATTCTGTATGAGTACGAAACTGAAATTATTAATACAGTAGAGCCGATAAAAACAATAGGCTTAGATTTTTCCACTCGCGAATATATATGAGTTTTGAACATGAAGACAAAGGAGGAATTTTCTTGAAAAAAACAGGTATTCTAATATTCATAATCTTGCTTTTGATATCTTTTGTTTTTGCTAGCGGATGCTCTAATAATACTCAGTCTGCAGACAATACTGAATTTCAAAAAGAAGAAAAAAAACTGCCGCAGGAAGAACCTCCAAAATCACGAGACGAAACAAAAGAAGCTGAGAAAACAAACAATGAGCAAATAATCAAAGTAGAGGAAAATATTTCCGAGAACTTTGCCAGATTTGAGGAAAATCATGTACAACTAAATCCTTCTCTCACTGCTTATAATATTGAAGATAATCTTACTAACATAATTAATAAGGATATGTTCACATTCCCTGATACGGCTAGAAGGCTTTTAGAAAAAAATGGTTTTGTCGTTGTGCCGGCAGATCACAGGGAGTTCTTCCCGCTATATGAAATTAACCGTTATGAGCCGATGCCGAGTTTTATTACCGTTGATTCCGTTATGCATAATTACCATTTGTTTTTTAACCATCTCCTTAGAGTAATTGAAAAGGAAAAGCTTGCATCTGAGGTGAAGAAACTGACAGAATCAATGCTTTCCCAGTCCATTGAACAATATGAACTGCTCAAAGATACTTCCTGGGAAAAGGCGGCAAAAAGAAATATCGGTTTTTTTGCAGTAGCTGGCAAAATTTTAAACCCTGAAATAGAGATACCTGCGGTTGTGGAAAAAGAAGTAAAAGAAGAATTAAATCTTATCCGAAAGCACGCAGGTATAAGTGCTTCTCCTGTGATAAACCTTGGACAAAGTGACAGCTCAGACCTTCTTAAGGAGGACTATTCACAGTACATACCGCGCGGACATTATGATAGCGATGATTTGAGAGATTATTTTAAAGCCATGATGTGGTATGGAAGGTTAACTTTTAGGTTGAAAAGTGATGATGAAACCAAGTCGGCTGTCCTAATCACTATGGCATTAAATAAAGATGAAAACCTTTCCCGCTGGGATAAAGTTTATCAACCTACAAAATTCTTTGTGGGAAAAAGTGATGATATAACTTATGAACAGTATAGGGGAATCCTTGCCGAAACGTATGGCACTAAAATTGGTTTACAGAAACTTGTTAGAGATGATGATAAATGGAAGGAATTTATGCAAAAGGCAAAGGAATTGGAACCTCCCCAAATTAATTCAATGCCAATTTTTGATGAAAGCATAAATCCGGACAGAGAAAAAGAAATCTCAGGCTTCAGATTTATGGGTCAGAGATTTACTCTGGATGCTGCGGTTTTTCAAAGGCTGGTTTACCGGGACGTGGGAGATTTAAACAACAAAAGAATGCTTCCTAAAGGACTGGATATTCCCGCTTCTTTTGGGTCCGAAGAAGCTTATTCTATCTTAAACTCGTTAGGTGAGACCGAATATAAAAACTATCCGGAAAACATGGCCAAATTGAAAAAATATATCTCTGATTTAGATCAAGAGATTTGGACCCAGAATTTATACTGGGGATGGCTTTATTCTTTAAAGCCTTTAATCGATGAAAAGGGGGAGGGATACCCCGCATTCATGCAGAATAAGGCTTGGACAAGAAAAGAACTTAATACATTTTTGGGAAGTTGGACAGAGTTAAAGCATGATACTATTCTCTATGCCAAACAAGTTTATGCAGAAATGGGAGGAGGAGGCTCCGGAGATGACCGGGGCTATGTCGAACCTAACCCTGAACTATATGCTCGAGTAGCATCCCTGGTGAAAATGACTAGAGAAGGACTGCTGCAAAGAGGGTTATTAAATTCTCGGGATGAAGAAAGTCTTAAAAGACTGGAGCAGCTAGCACTCTCACTAAAAACAATTTCTGAAAAAGAACTTTCCGGCACACTTCCTTCAGAAGAGGAGTTTGAGCTGATTCGTTCTTATGGTGGTCAGCTTGAACATTTTTGGATGGAAGCGTTAAGGGATGAGGGAATTGATCACCGTTCAGCTCTCATGGACCGCCCTGCGGCATTAGTTGCCGACGTTGCCACCAATCCGGAAGGACAGGTGCTTGAAGAGGCAACGGGACATATATTTAATATTTATGTTGTGGTTCCTGTAGACGGTGATTTACGGATTGCAAGAGGCGGGGTTTATTCTTATTATGAATTCCCCTGGCCTTTAAACGACCGCTTGACAGATAAGAAGTGGCATAATATTTTAGACAGCGGCCAGGCTCCCGAACTGCCTGACTGGACTAATAGCTTTATAGCAAATGAAGAATCTTAAAGTATTTCTTGGAGTTGGGTTATTACTATCGGCGGTTGGAATTGGATTGTTTAATGCTATTCCCAAAGATGAATTTACAGCTTTTAAACAGGAAAAAATGAGACTTGAAGAAAGTCCCGAACCCATTGTTATAACTGCAGTTGGCGATATAATGCTTTCCAGAGGGGTAGCATTTAAAAATAAGCAAGTTGGGAATCAGGACGTATTTTCTGACGTAAAAAAATCTTTAGATGGTGATATTGTTTTTGCTAATCTGGAGAACCCAATCACTAAAGGACGGGAAATCCAATTATCTGAAATGGTTCTTCGCGCTGATCCGGACGCAGGTCAAATTCTAAAAGAAGCTGGTTTTAATTTGCTTTCTCTTGCCAATAATCACACAGCTGATTTTGGAAGAAAGGGAATAAGCGATACCATAAAGTATTTGCAAGATGCCAATATAAGATGGGTGGGTGCAAGAGGGGACTCTCTCCCCTCATTTGAGCCTCAATATTTTGAAGTTAATGGGATAGTAATTGCTTTTCTTGCCTTCAGCGATCCTTCTCTTAGAGAGGATACTAAGGATGGTGAGCCTGAAAAAGTACTGCAAGAAGCAGTGAAAAAGGCTCGAAAAGAAGCTGATGCTGTTATTGTTTCCATGCATGCAGGCGCCGAGTATGTATTAGAACCTGACCAAACCCAGATTAAATTTGCTCACAATGTGGTTGATGCCGGTGCAGATCTGGTTTTGGGCCATCATCCTCATGTTGTGCAGAAAGTGGAAGTCTATAAAGGAAAATATATATTTTACAGTCTCGGCAACTTTGTTTTTGACCAGCTTTGGTCCGAGGACACCAGAATAAGCATTATTACAAAGATTTATCTTAATCAAGCCGATGTTGTAAAAATTGACTTTATACCGATATTTATAGACGATAACGCCAGGCCGGTAGAAATAACAGGCAAAAAGGCTGAAAAAATATTAAAAAGGTTGCACCTAAAACTCGTGCAAACCTCAAGTTCAAAATACACACATTTACCTGATAACTTTTCTGAATTTAGATTGACCAAAAAGACAAATTTCGATTTGGATAAGGATGGAGTTAAGGAAAGTTATTTTTTGAAAGACGGCAGTCTGCAAATATCCACAGAAAAGAAGTTAATCTGGCAGTCCCCTGACACCTGGTGGGTTGATTATTACGTTTTGAAGGATAGCAATAATGATGGTCTGCCGGAACTTAATCTGCTTGTCTGGAAAAAGGGAAGTTTTGGGGAGAGCAAGCCTTTTTGGGTTACCGAAGAGGATAAAAGTATTAAAAACCACCTCTTTGTATATAAACTTAAAGAAGGTGCTCTTAAACCTATTTGGCAGTCTTCCAATTTGGATAACCCTAATTACTACATTGAGTTTTCCGATCTTAACGAAGACGGGGAAAATGAATTGATTGCAATTGAAGGAAGCTATTCAAATATTAAAGAGAGAAGGATTACCTTCTGGAAATGGAATGGCTGGGGATTCTCACGAATAAAGAAACAGTAATAAGTTTTAAGAGCAAGTTGATACTTCTTATACAAGTCATCTATTGGTGAAGCGTCACTCCTTTAGGGGTGTTACTAAAAAGCCAATTTGTTTTAATATTATTTTAAATAAATTGAAATCCTTTAATGTCGTTCCATAAAGATTACTGACACAACGAAAAGTGCTGTCAGTCAGCCTCAATCTTTTGATTGGGGCTTTTTACGCGGTCAAAAACAATAATACAATAGTAGTAAGGAAAGGAAAAAAGAGGAATTAACTCACAACATGTTGAAGGGTTTTTGGAAGTATTTTGTCTATAATTGGCAGTTGGCAAAATACCAGATGATGAAGTTCTAGCTATTTGCTAACATACGAAAATACAGCGTTAGGCGCTATAACGGGCCAAGGTTTTCAAATTATATAACTAAAAAGGGGAGGAAAGAAATGAGTTTTATTGATGTTAAAAACAGTATGAGAGTTTTATAAGTTGATATGGTATTAAAAGCGCAGAAAGATAATACGATGGGTGGAGAATTATGCCGAAGTTTAAGGAGTTTAAATTTAGATATGCATATTATTTAGCTGGATACATCCACGATTTAGTATATGATAATCCTCCTGAAACATGCGATTTTTCACCGGGATAAAGGCAGATGTCAAATCTGTGGTAAAGATTTAACCCAGATTTTTGTTATAGAAGATGTCTCTTATGACCATAAAAAAAGGCAGGCGGGGAGAGTCTATGATAAATTAATTCAGGCGACTATAAGTATGTCAGCTTAGGCTTTGCAGGGGGCTAGTAATTATCTCTACAATATAATTTTATAAAAAAATATTAACGACATAGGGTCGCAAATACTAAATATTTCGGGTGTTTACGACAGCTAAAAATACTACGTTAGTTTCCTTCTGCTGGCAGGAGAGAGGAAAGATCAAAATCAGCAGCCTTCAGATTGGAGAATAAAGTCTAAATCGATTGCTACTCATAGTAGTATGCAAAGGGGTGGTAGCTTGTATCAGTTTTCCCCATATGTTATATTTTCATTCTTGTCTTTTACCATGCTGATTTTTCTTGCTATTTATGGGTTTCGACACAGACAAAATGAGGGTATCAATGAATTTATTTTTGCCATGCTTGCATCAGCTTGGTGGGTATTTTGCCAGGCATTTGAATTGATGGCCACTACATTGCCTGTCAAGCTAACTTGGGCAAATATAGAATATGTAGGTGCGGGATTATCAACTTTTGCCTATCTCATGCTTGCCATGAGGTTTTCTGGATATGGTAAATTGTTAACGAGAAAAAATATAAGTTTTGTATTCATCATTTATATATTTTTCTTTGGCCTAGTGTTTACGGATCAGCATTATGGGTTAATGAGGACTAATTTTTCACTGGATACATCAGCTATTCCCTACATAATAGACAAAGACTATGGTGTGCTTTTCCCAGTTTACATCATATTCACCTATTCCATGAATGCTGCATCGCTGGTCTTGTTATTAATTGCCGCCATAAAAAAAGACTCGTTATATAGAAAGCAGGCCATGGTACTTCTAATGGCTCTGGGACTTATCGCCGTATCAAATATTACATATATTCTGGGATTATCCCCGGTTAAGCGTTTTGACACGGCTCCTGCGCTTTTAGGGTTGTCAGCCTTAGTATTGTCTTGGGGTATATTTCAGCATAAACTATTAAATATTATGCCTATTGCCCGCGATTTACTGGTAGAAA
>JGI25319J35699_1000916_pt1 | contig 13637 bp, 10 predicted proteins | sample AutmiccommuBRH17_FD_35699 | JGI IMG/M metagenome (IMG submission 35699) | reverse complement strand
ATCGGCAACAATTAACAATTCGCTCGGACCGGCAGGCATATCAATCGCCACGCCGTATTTGGTTGCCAATTGCTTTGCAACCGTCACATACTGATTTCCCGGACCGAATATTTTATAAACTTTCGGAATGGTTTCCGTACCAAATGTAAGTCCGGCAATGGCCTGAATTCCACCTACTTTTAAAATTTTTGTAATCCCGCAAAGTTGGGCTGTGTAAAGAATGGCCGGATTAATTTCTCCTTTTTTGTTGGGCGGCGAACATAAAACAAGCGCTGCGCAATCTGCAATTTGAGCCGGAACCGCCAACATCAACACCGAAGAAAATAACGGTGCTGTGCCTCCCGGAATGTACAATCCGATTTTCTGAATAGGTCTTTTTTCCTGCCAGCATTCCACGCCTTCAACGGTTTCCACAAGAATTTTCGATGTTTTTTGGGCCAAATGAAATTTTTCAATGGCTTTTTTGGCTTGCTGAATCGCTTCTTTCAATTCATCAGTCAAAGCGGTTTCCGCTGCCGAAATTTCTTTGGAGGAAACACATAAATCATCCAGCGATACGCCGTCAAATATTGCGGTATATCTTTTTATGCCGTCGTCGCCGTTTCTTTTTACATCGTCAAAAATAGAAGTCACCGTATTTTCAACAGCTTCAATGGTTTGTGTCGGCCTTTTCAACATGGTTTCCCAATCCTTTTTCGGCGGGTTTATTATTTTTTTCATCGTTTTTAAAATTGTGTAATCGTTTGATTTTAAACCTTTAACTAAAATTAAATAACCATTTTCTCAATAGGAACCACCAACAAACCTTCTGCTCCCAACAATTTTAGTTCATCAATCACTTCCCAAAACCTGTCTTTTTCTATCACGGTATGAATGGAGCTCCATCCTGCTTCTGCCAAAGGCAAAACGGTCGGACTCCGCATTCCCGGCAATATTTTAATGATTTCGGCAATTTTATCATTGGGTGCGTTCATTAAAATATAACGCGATTTTCTTGCTTTTAACACCGCTTCAATCCGAAATTGAAGTTTATTCAAAATCACCTGGCTTTCGGCTGAAATTGTTGGCGAAACCGCCAAAACAGCTTCGCTGTTCAGCATCACTTCTACTTCCTTTAAATTGTTTTTAAACAAAGTGCTTCCGCTTGATACTATATCGCAAATGGCATCGGCCAAACCAATGCTTGGCGCAATTTCTACCGAGCCGCTAATAACGTGTATATCAGGCGTTAAATTAAATTTTTTAAAGTATTCTTTTACGGTATTCGGATAAGAAGTGGCGATGCGAAGGCCTTCCAAATCGTTGATGTTTTTATATTTTAAGCCTTTTGGTACCGCCAAAGAAACGCGGCATTTTGAAAATCCGAGCCGCTCTATCACTTTAATTCCGTTGCCCTTTTCAATCAGCACATTGTCGCCAATAATCGCGATATCAACCACGCCATCTTTTAAATACTGAGGAATATCCCCGTTTCTCAAATACAACACTTCCAAAGGAAAATTACTTGCCGAGGCTTTTAGCTGGTCTTTTCCGTTATCGATGGAAATGCCACAATCTTTTAAAAGTTGAAGAGAATCTTCGTTTAACCTGCCTGCTTTCTGAACTGCGATTTTTAATTTACTCATTTTATATTTTGTTTTTAGGTTCGAGTAAATCAATGGATTCTAAAGAAAAAAACCCGCTTGATCAACTCAAACGGGTTTTAAATATATGTTTAATTTTTACACAATACATTTTCAACTCACCTGAGTAGGAATATGAAAATGATGATGATGGTTTTGTGAAAAATTCATTGTTCTTATTTTATGCTTTGGCAAATATAGAAAAATGTTTCATACACAAACCGCTATTTTCGAAAATATTTACAAAATCATACGTTTTGTTAAATAATTAACAGTTTTCTGGGCGTTCCCCGCCACCTGGCGGGTCGTGCTGTTCGTTGCAAGTCCTTGTCACGCCCAAAAGCGTGACTGCGGGCTTTTCACTGCCATCACTAACGCAACTTAAATTATTATTTGTGATTTACGATTTACGACCTGCCAGCCACAGGCAGGTTTTAAAATTTTGATTTCATTATTGTAAAATAAAATTTCATAAAAATGATTGGCCTCAATATAAATGGGATTTTATAAACAGGTCAAAAATTTATTTACGAGAAACAGTAAGTCTCTCGAAAAATCAATATTTTGGGTGACAAAATGTTTTTATTAAAAATTTAACCGGACAACAATGCTTTACACCAAAGCCTGAATTATTTGCACTATTTAAAGTAGATTTATGTTTATATATTTGACTTTATTAAATAATTAATTTTAAAGAGCAACTATAGTCATTAATTTACAAAAAAAAGACAACATTGTATCAGATAAAACAAACCATAGATTTAAAAAACAACATAAACTTCATAGAAATTGAAGATTTAAACAAAACTTCTTATGCCAAAATACATTTGAATTTAGGCGGTAGTTTGCAAGAACTTATGTTGTTAAATCACCAGCTTATAAAAGATTTGCATCCTTTAACGTATCAAAATACGTATGCTTCTGCCATTTTGTTTCCGTTTGCAAACAGAATTGCTGATGGAAGCTATGTTTATGATAACCAAACATACCAATTGGAAATAAATCAAAAGGAAGAAAACAATGCGCTTCACGGATTGGTTTACGACAAAACATTTGAATTAATCAACCAAAAAACAACACCAGAAAAAGCGGAAGTTTTACTAAGTTATGAAGAATTTGAGCAATTTGAAGGTTTTCCGTTTACCTATACCATTGATTTAAAATATATATTAACCAAAAACAGCCTTGATGTAATAGTTTACGTAAAAAATACCGACACTAAAACATTCCCTTTCACCATTGGCTGGCATCCTTATTTTATCAGCGATGATTTATCTAAAAGTGCTGTTCATTTTAAAAGTCGTAAAAAATTCATTTTTAACAAAAGAAACATCACCCAAGGCATTGAGGAAATAGCCATTGACCGTACAATTTTTATTGAAAACAAAACACTGGATGATTGTTTTGATTTAGATTCAAATGAAATAGATTTTGAAACGCCTATTTATAAATTTGCATTAAAATCATCTGAAAAAGACAGCTTTTTGCAATTGTATACACCACCACATCCAAATACCATCGCCATTGAACCCACAACAGGAATTTCCAACAGTTTCAACAATGGTGAGGGATTAAAAACAATAAATCCGAACGATTCCTATCAAATTCACTGGAATCTTAAACTCATTTAAAAAATGAACGAAGCATTAATTTCAAACATAAAAACCAACTTTATCACTAAATTTCAAGGTAATCCTGTTATGATTTTTTCACCAGGAAGAATTAATATTATTGGAGAACATACCGATTATAACGATGGTTTTGTTTTTCCTGCAGCGGTTGATAAAGGTATTGTGGCAGGACTTTCAAAAAGTAATTCGGGAATTTCAACCGCTTACGCCGTTGACAAAGAAGAAATAATCGAGTTTTCCGTCAATAACTTAAAACCTTATCCGCAGGGAAGCTGGCAAAACTACATTTTAGGTGTTGTGTCTGAAATTCAGAACAGAAGCAAAACCATTGGCAATTTTAATATCGCTTTTGGCGGCGATATTCCGGGAGGCGCCGGAATGTCGTCATCAGCAGCCTTGGAAAACAGCGTGGTGTTTGGGTTGAATGAAATTTTCAATTTAGGACTTTCCAAAGAAGAAATGATTTTAATATCGCAGAAAGCTGAGCACAACTATGTTGGGGTAAAATGCGGCATTATGGACCAATATGCCAGCATGTTCGGCATTAAAAAAAATGCGTTGCTGTTGGATTGCAGAACCATAAAATCGAAACCTTTTGAAATAAATTTTAAAGACCACGAGCTTTTATTGATCAACACCAATGTGAAACACAGCTTGTCGGACAGCGCCTATAACGACCGCCGCTCGGTTTGTGAATCGATTGCCGGTATGCTAAAAGTGAAGGCTTTAAGAGACGCCACAGAATTTGATTTGGAAACCATTAAAGAAAGTATCACGCCTGAAAATTATCAAAAAGCATTGTATGTCATTCAGGAAAACGACAGGGTGATAAAAGCTTCCAAAGCCATAGAAGCCGGCGATTTAGAAACACTCGGAAATCTTATTTACGCTTCACATAACGGATTGCAGCATCAATACAAAGTAAGCTGCGAAGAATTGGATTTTTTGGTGGAACAGGCAAAATTGAACGGCCATGTTTTGGGAGCCAGAATGATGGGCGGCGGTTTTGGAGGCTGTACCATCAATTTAATCGCAAAATCGGCAACGGAATCATTCAAAAAAACTGTTTCTGAAGCGTATAAAAATAAATTTGACAAAGATTGTACTATTTATTTTGTTGAACTTTCTGACGGCACAGGAATTATTGCCTAATAAAACAACCTCAACAATACCAAATATGATTACATTTAAATTTACCAACAAATCCTAAAATTGGTGGATCTTCCAAAATTCTAATTCAAAATGTAAGAATAATGTAAGTTATTAGAATAATTGTGTAACAAATTTATAAACTTTAAAATCGAATTTTGCACAGTTAAACAAATTATTATCAATTAATCAGTAAAATCAAAATAAAATGAAAAAAAGAAATTTATTTTTAGGATTGGCATTAGTCGCCTTAGTATTTACATCTTGTAAAGATGAAAAAGTAACAGCAGCTGAGAAATCAGTAGACACCTATGTTGTGTATGTTGATTCAATAGGAAATATTGACGCAGCAGAAGTTAAAACAAACTGGCAGTCAATCAATGATTCTTATCAAATTAGAGTTACCGAAGCTGAAATGGCTTTAGACAACTTAAAAGAAAGAGAAGCAGCACAAGTAAGAATTGATGCAAGTAAAGCGAAATTTGAAGCCTTAAAGGTACAAATGGAAGCAGAATTGCAAGCTCAAGCCGCTTTAAACACAAAACAAGCTTTGAGAAATTCGATGTTTGGCGAAGGAAAAGTTGGTGATGACATGAATTTTGCTTGGGTTACCAAAGACAATATTCTTGCTGTTTACGAACAATTCGTTAACACTGCTGACGCCAACAAAGACAATTATTCTCGTGAAGACTGGGATGAAATTAAATTAATGTATGAAGCTCTTGACAGCAGAAAAAATACTGTAGAAAACGAAGGTCTTTCTTCTGATGACAACAAAAAAATCGCTGGTTTAAAATTAAAATTTGCACCAATGTTAACATTCAACAGAGTGGGTGCAAAAACTGAAGAAATGAAGGAAGCCAAACAATAAAAATTTTTTGGTTAGTTAATGTGAAAAATGACAGTCAGTGATGGCTGTCATTTTTTTATTGCATCGTTCTAAAATAAAACTAAAATATCTAAAACCAATCCTTTTCTAATCTAATCCCCCGTGTCTGTTTCCGTCTTTTGGTGCAGGCCATTCCATTTGTTTGCCAGTTCGTGCATTAATGGGCAAAACAATTTTTTCTCTGGATGTTTTCTCAGGATCTTCACTCGCCAAATAAGTCATAATAGCAATAAGTGCCACATTATTTTTTAAGTCATCGAACACAATTTTATCATAAGTATCTCTGTTTGTATGCCAAGTATAATTAAAATACGACCAATTTAAAGAACTCATCATAAAAGCGGGTGCGCTTGCAGAAACAAAAGATGAATGATCTGATCCTCCGCCTGATGGAGATCCAGGATACGTGGTTTTTATATGTTTTCTAATATTTTCAGGAACTTCACTTAGCCATCTGCCCAAAAAATCGTATGAATTCAAAAATCCTTGTCCATTAATCGTACTCACCCTTCCTGTACCATTATCCTGATTAAATACCACTTGTACATTATCTACAATTTTTGGATTGTCTTTAACAAATGCTCTTGATCCGTTCAAACCTTGTTCTTCGCTTCCCCACAAACCAACAATAATGGTTCTCTTCGGATTGGGATAATATTTTTTCAAAATGCGCGCCACTTCCATCATAGTAATGGTTCCTGTTCCATTGTCGGTTGCACCGCTTCCGCCATCCCAAGAATCGAAATGGGCAGAAAGTATGATAGATTCTTCCGGTTTTTCTGTTCCTTCTATTCGTGCAATAGTATTAAATGTGGGCATAATTCCCAATTCTTTAGAGGTTGCCACTACCCTTATCTTAGGTCTTTTGCCATTTTCCGCAAGCCGGTAAACCAAACCGTAATCTTCCAATGAAATATCTACAGTGGGAATTTTTGTTACGCGAGCTCCAAATATTTTATTCACGCCAAAACCTTTGGACCAGTAGGATTGAATAATGCCAACCGCGCCTGCTTTTTCAAGCGCTTCATCAAGCTTTCTGCTGCTGTACCCACTTTTGTTCAGATTGTCATTCCAAGCGTTTGTTTGTACCGTTCTATCCTCTTTCATTTTCTCAAAAGATTCCGGAGTCGCAAATTCTTCCCAATTATAATCGGGTCTTCCGGTTTTTTGTGGCATTGAAACCAAAACAAATTTTCCTTTTACTGAAGGCAACCATTTTACAAAACTTATTGAATCTTGAATGTTACTTGGCAGTGTGATTGCTTCTGCAGTCACCCCGTTTTTAGGTGTAGCGGCACTCCAAGCCAATTGCATTCCTTCCAAAGATTTTAGGCGAGGTTCCAGCAAATCAATATGTGAAATTCCGCGATCCCAACCACGCCAAACACCATATTGCTGATTTGAAGCTGCTAGTCCCCAACCATTGAATTTTCCCACCGCCCAATCGTGTGCGGTTTTCATTTTTGATGAACCAACCAATCGCGGACCAATTTCATCCAATAGTTCATAACCTAGTTGCTCCAAATGGGAATTTTCATAAGTTTCCTTCATTACATTATCAATAAAAACTTCTTTTTGTTGCGCAAAAATTATGGAAGTAATAAAAAATAAGATGATTAAAATAACTGCATTTAATTTTTTCATAAAGATGTATTTCAAATATTTTTTTAATTAATTTTTATTGATTGGAAAAATTTGACTTTCCTATTAAATTTAAAAAGAGAGACAGAACCCTTTTGCCACGCTTTAAATTTTCAATAATTTTACGATAAATAGTTGGGTTTATCTATAAAAAGAACATTTTTTTGATAAAAATAATTATCTAATTGCTTAAAAAAGTAAGGTGGTTTTATATTTTGGTAGTCATTTTTTCAATTTCGAACCGAAATAAAAAAACCAGACAACTTGCCTGGTTTTCTTAGTAAATTGATTTGTATGTATCAGTAATTTTGCTTTTGTTTATTCTTTATTTCAAATTTGATATTGAAACATTAAACATTTGCACCCTCAAATATAAAGAATTTTATTTTAAGATAGGTCCATATTTCAAATTCATTTTAAGAATTTTTTTTGGATAATATTCTTATTTTAGGCGAATTGACTTTTATTTTAGTGTTAGGCTTCATTTAAATTAAATTGCTATATCATTAATCTTTCCAAATTGGTAACGTAAACTTAAATTCGCTTCCTTGGTTTACCACACTTTCCACCCAAATTTTACCACCGTGGCTTTCCACAAAATCGCTGCATAAAATCAATCCCAATCCCGAGCCTTGTTCATTGAAGGTTCCTAAACTGGAGTTTATTTCGTTAACGCTGAAAATGGCCGCAATTTCATCTGCTGACATCCCAACGCCATTGTCTTTTACCGTAATTTCGACAAAATCTTTTTTCAAGACTGAGTAAATATGTATTTCCCCTTTTGGTTGGGTGAATTTTATGGCATTTGAAATTAAATTTCTTAAAATTGTGTCCAACATATTCTCGTCGGCCTTCACATAAACATTTTTTTCAACCCTGTTTAAAATAGCAATGTCTTTATTAATTGCCTGAATTTCTAAAAACGAAATCACCCCGGTAACCTGTAGTGCTAAATTGATGTTTTTCGGATTAAATTTTAAATTGCCCGATTGAGAACTGGCCCATATCAAAAGGTTATCAAGCAAACTTGAAACTTTCGCTGATGAACCTTTAATTATTTTTAAAAATTTCAATCGTTTTTCTTTATCATATATTTCATTGTTCTCAATCATCAGCTCTGTAAAACCTGCTATTGAATTGAAAGGATTTTTTAAATCGTGCGCAATGATGGAGAAAAATTTATCTTTTGTGCTATTCAATTGTTTTAGCTTATTGCTTTGCCCATCAATTTCATCTTTCATTTTATGCACCTGATAATTTTTATACTCCAATAAATTAAAAGCTTTTTTCTTAGAAGCATTTTGCTGAATCAATAAAATAAGCAAAAAGGCAAAAACCACTATCGCTATAATTAAAAAATGGGTATATTTTTTTTCCTTTTCATAATTTAATTGTGCTTCTTCACTAGTTTTTGATAAATCTTCTATGGTGTACTGTGATTTTTCTAATTCATTGAGGGTATTGAATAATTTAATCTTTTTTAACCTGTCCATTTTCAACAAGCTGTCCTTAATGGTAGTATATTCCTTTAATCGTTTTAATGCCAAAGCATTGTCTCCTAAGCCTTCATAAGCAATTGAGGCTTGTAATAAATTTTCTGTTTTATAATCTAAATTGCCAATTAAATCGGCAATTGCATAGCTTTCTCTAGCCGCATATATTGCGCGTTGAAATCTTTTTTGTTTATTTTCAACATCAGCGATATTTAAAAGCACTATAGACTGCAAATCTTTTTCACCCAAACTATCGGCAATTTTCATCGCCTTATCTAGATATTCCATTGCCTGTATATATTGTTTTAAATTGATATAGCAATCTCCAATATTGTTATAATTTATGGCAATGCCATATTGATCTCCTAATTTATCTTCAATGGCGATGGATTTTTTATAATAATTCAACCCTTCTTCCACTCTTCCATTGTCGGCCAAAGCGTTAGCAATATTCGTATAAGAGCTTGAAATTCCATATTTATCATCCAGCTTTTCATAAATTAACAAAGCATCCCGAAAATATTTTTCGGCCAAATCATAATTTTCCTCATTGTAATAAAGGTTTCCAATGTTGGTATAATTTGAAGCAATCCCTTTTTGATCTTGAACTTCTTTATGAAACGCCAATGATTTTAAATAATACTCAATTGCCCTGTCTTCAGCATATAATTCAGAATAATTAGTTCCCAAAGAATTGTATATCTCTGCCATTTTCTTTTTATCGCCGAGTTTTTCAAAGATCAAAAAAGCATCGTTGTAATTTTTTATGGCGTCCTTATAATCAACGATTTTCTCATAATAACGACCAATCCTATTATAAACTTGCGCTATTTTAGGTTGGTATGCAGATTTTTTCGCCAATTCCAATGCTTTCGTTAAATTAACCAAAGAGGAATCTGGCTTCGTCTTTAAATATAAATTTGCAATTTTTAGATGAAGCGTAACTTTTGCGGTATCAACTAATTCTTGTTGAAGTTCTTTTTTTAATTTATTTATATCTGCAGCTTCCTGACCTATGATGAGTGAAGAAAAGCCCAAATAAAATAAGATTATTAATCTATTTTTCATTATTTTTTTGATGCGCTATGAAAAAAAATATCTAATTTGTTGGTCTAGCAATTTATTTTTAACAAATTATAACAAACAAATCTAAACTAATTTATTCGATAGAAAAAATAGAATGGTTCTATTTAAGTTATAAAATACAATAAAAGGATATTGATTGACGTTATTTACGCAATTTTAACCAACACCCTCCTATTTTTTATTTCTTTCTTTACATTTCTTTTAACATCACATAATGGTCCCCTACGTACGAAATTTCAAATTTTTCACCATAAGTCCGAAATCCTTGCTTTTTATAAAAATCAACTGCGGCAATACGCGCATTGCACCATAAAACCTGACAGTTTTCTTTCTTTAATATTTGAACCGCCTTTTTCAACATCAATTTTCCGGCACCAAAACCCTGATATTCGGTTAAAGTGGCCATTCCTCTTAATTGGTACTGATTTCCTTTGAAATTTTTGTTGCTTGCTTTCATATAACTGGAAACTGCAATCAATTTATTGCCTTCAAAAGCACCTAAATGAATGGTGTCTTCATCAAAATCACCATTAAATTCGTAAGGCAACGGAATGTTTTTACGCAAAACCTCCAAACGGATCGGAAAAGTTTCTTCCGCAGAAATTTCTTTAATTTGTATCATTACTTTTGCTATATTTTTTAATTATTGAGCTTATTCACTTAATATCGGAAACAATGCTGTTTTTGAAATTATTTTCCTACTATTGACAAGAATGATGCTAATTTACTATTAATATGGAACATCTTGAAATTAAATTAATTGAGAAAGAAAATATAGTTGAGATTTTACCTCTGCTGAAACAATTGAACACCAATACGCCTGAAAATGTTTTAAAACAACGCTTGTTGGAGATGACAACACAGCATTATGAATGTGTTGGCGTGTATTTAAACAAAGAATTGGTTGGCATAAGCGGACTTTGGTTTTTGACACGCCATTACTGCGGAAAAACGGTTGAACCTGACCACGTGGTGATTGACGAAAATCACAGAAATAAAGGTTTGGGGAAAAAATTATTCGAATGGATTTACAATTACGCACAAAGCATTGGTTATGAATCCACTGAATTAAATACCTATATTGAGAATGAAAAATCGCACCGTTTTTATGAAAATGAAGGTTATAAAAAACTGGGATTCCACTATGTAAAAAAGTTTAAAAATTCTTAAAAAACGTTTGTAAAAGTCTAAAAGGATTGTATATTTGCCAAGCATTTGCGAGAGTAGCTCAGTTGGTAGAGCTTCAGCCTTCCAAGCTGACTGTCGCCGGTTCGAGCCCGGTCTCTCGCTCAAAAAAAGTCAAACTTTCGTTTGGCTTTTTTTATAAAAATCTTTTTCCGAAAAGTAACAAAAGCACAATTGGAATTCCCAATAATATTACAACCATAGAACTTTCTAGAAACACTTCGGGATACACCAACAACATTAACGCGTAACCGCCAACAGATCCTCCCAAATGCGCTGCGTGTCCAATATTGCCCACTTTATTTTTCATTCCGTAGATAGAATACACCAAATAACCAATACCAAAAATATATCCCGGAATTGGTATTGGCAATGGAAACATCATCAGTTTCATATCGGGATTTAATAAAATTGCGGCATAAATTATTCCCGCAACAGCTCCCGAAGCGCCAACTGCGGTGTAATACAATTCTTTTTTATGGTAACTGAGTGTTAAAATACTTCCTGCAAGCAAACTGCCAAAATACAGAATCAAAAATTTTATAACGCCAAGATTGAGGATAATTTGCGGAGCAAAAACATATAAAACATACATATTTAAAATAAGGTGCAGGTAATCCACGTGCAAAAATGCCGATGAAAACATTCTGATTTTCTCTCCTCGTAAGATGGAGCCAATCTGGAATTTATATTTATCAAAAAATAATTGGTCACTAAATCCTTTGATGGAAAGCATCACGTTGGCAGCAATAATTATTAGCAATATTGTATCTATATTCATTCTTTTAAATTTATTAATAGCGAAAGTATAAAAAATTATGGAACCCATTTCTTTGTTTACGCATCAATCAAAAAATAATTAAAAATTTAATGCGATATTTGCAATCGTATGATGAATTTCTTAGTTTTTATATTTGTTTATCCACTAATTTGGATTGTTTCCAAAATGCCTTTTCGTGTTTTATATGCAATTTCTGATGGAATTTATTTACTGGTATATTATGTAATTGGTTATCGTAAAAAAGTGGTATTATCCAATTTAAAACTCGTTTTTCCTGAAAAATCTGATAAAGAACTCTTTGAAATCAGCAAAAAATTTTACCATCATTTTACCGATGTATTTATTGAAATGATCAAATTCTTCACAGTGCCTAAAGAAGAAATTTTTAAAAGATACAAATTCGCCAATCTCGGATTGTTTGATGAATTGTATAAAGATGGCAAAAGCATTATGTTAATAGGGCCGCATTATGCGAATTGGGAATGGATTATGAGTTTGGATGCATTTATAAAATATAAAGGCTATGCCGCCTTTACCAGAGTTGCAAATCCTTATTTTAATGATAAGGTTTTAAAATCAAGGGCGAAGTTTGGGACGCATTTAATACTGACCTCAAAAATAATTGCTGAAATAAAACACAACCAAAAACACCATATACAGGCGATGTACGGCTTGCTAAGCGACCAATCTCCACAGCTTTCCAAAACATTTTATTGGCGTGAATTTTTTGGCGTAAAAGTGCCAATTCATACAGGTGCCGAAATGCTGGCGAAAAGATATGATATGAATATGGTTTATATTGAAACCAAAAAAATAAAACGGGGCTATTATGAAACTTCATTCAGTTTAATCACCAATGAAGCCCAAAAATTCCCCGATTATGAATTGACCGATATTTTTTTAGATAAAGTCGAAAAACAAGTCCGCAACCAGCCAGAATATTATTTCTGGACTCATAAACGCTTCAAACACAGAGACAAAGCGCCAAAATAATGAATAATTATTTAGTCTTTATTTTCTACTCTATTCTTTAATTAGCTAATAGCTTTTATTTCATTGATCAATCTGATTGCCAAATCATCGGCACTTTTTTGTGAAGTGCTTTCGGTGTAAATTCTGATAATTGGTTCTGTATTTGATTTACGAAGATGCACCCATTCGGTTTCAAAATTAATTTTTACGCCATCAACCGTAATCACGTCTTCATTTTTATAGTTTGAAGCAATAGTGCTTAAAATAGCATCCACATTAATTTCTGGCGTTAATTCAATTTTATTTTTGCTCATAAAATAAGCCGGATAACTGTCTCTCAATTGTTTACAGGAAACTTTGGAGTTTGCCAAATGCGATAAAAATAACGCAATACCAACCAAAGAATCTCTTCCGTAATGCGATTCCGGATAAATTATGCCGCCGTTTCCTTCACCGCCAATCACGGCATTCGTCGCTTTCATCAATTCCACCACATTTACTTCCCCAACCGCACTTGCCTGATATTTGCCGCCGTGTTTTAAGGTAACATCTCTTAAAGCTCTTGAAGATGATAAATTGGAAACGGTATTTCCTTTTGTTTTGCCCAACACATAATCTGCACAGGCAACCAAGGTATATTCTTCACCAAACATAGAACCGTCTTCACAAATAAGCGCCAATCTGTCCACATCTGGATCAACCACAATGCCCAAATCGGCTTTTTCTTTAACCACCAATTCTGAAATATCGGTTAAATGTTCTTTTAAAGGTTCCGGATTGTGGGGAAATTCTCCGTTTGGTTCACAATACAATTCAATACATTGTACACCCAATTTCTCCAATAAAGGAGGAATAGCAATTCCGCCGGTTGAATTTACGGCATCTAAAACCACTTTAAATTTGGCTTTTTTTATGGCTTCAACATCCACCAATTTTAAGTTTAAAACTTCATTGATGTGTTTGTTGATATAATTTGCTTTTTTTCTGTATTTTCCTAAATCATCAACTTCTGCAAAAACATAGCCGTCATTTTCGGCAATCCCCAACACTTCTTCCCCATCCAATGCACTTAAAAATTCGCCTTTATGGTTCAATAATTTTAAGGCGTTCCATTGTTTTGGATTGTGGCTTGCAGTGATGATAATACCGCCATCAGCAGCATCCAGCATCACAGCCAACTCAACCGTT
>JGI25319J35699_1000915_pt1 | contig 13646 bp, 17 predicted proteins | sample AutmiccommuBRH17_FD_35699 | JGI IMG/M metagenome (IMG submission 35699) | reverse complement strand
CATGCCGCCCATTTTCTGCATCTGCTCTAGCTGCCCCTTGAGGTCGTTCATGTTGAACTGACCCTTGGCCATGCGGCGCATCATCTTTTCGGCCTCGGCGGCCTCGATGGTTTCCTGCGCCTTTTCCACGAGGGCGACGATGTCGCCCATGCCAAGGATGCGGCCCGCGATACGCTCCGGCTCGAAGGTTTCGAGCGCGTCCATCTTTTCGCCAAGGCCGACAAAGCGGATCGGCTTGCCGGTCACGGCGCGCATCGAGAGCGCCGCACCGCCGCGCCCGTCGCCATCCATCCGGGTCAGGACCACACCGGTGACGCCGATCTTGTCATCGAATTCGGTGGCGACGTTGACGGCATCCTGTCCGGTCAGACCATCGACCACGAGCAGGGTTTCGCGGGGATTGGCGACGTCGCGAACTGCCGCCGCCTGCGCGATCAACTCTGCGTCAATGTGCAGCCGCCCTGCGGTGTCGAGCATGTAGACGTCATAGCCACCAAGCGCCGCTTGGGTCTTGGCGCGTTTGGCGATTTGAACCGGGTCTTCGCCCTTGACGATGGGCAGCGTATCGACGCCGATCTGTTTGCCCAAGATTGCCAGCTGTTCCATCGCCGCCGGGCGGTTGGTATCAAGCGAGGCCATGAGCACGCGCTTGCCGTCGCGGTCCTTGAGCCGCTTGGCGAGCTTGGCGGTGGTGGTGGTTTTGCCCGAGCCTTGCAGGCCGACCATCAGAATGGGGGCAGGCGGGTTGTCGATCTTGAGCGCGCCGGGATCACCGGCGCCGCGCAATGTCTCGACCAAGGCGTCATGCACGATCTTGACGACCTGCTGGCCGGGGGTCACGGATTTGGTNACGGCCTGCCCGGTGGCGCGGCTCTCGACGGTCTTGATGAAATCNCGGGCGACGGGCAGGGACACGTCNGCCTCAAGCAGGGCGACGCGCACCTCGCGCAGGGCGGTTTTCACATCCTCTTCGGACAGCGACCCCTGTTTGGTGAGCCGGTCAAAGACACCGGAGAGGCGTTCGGATAGATTTTCAAACATCGCTCAGGCTCCTGTGCCGGTTGCTGCCATGTCACCCCCCATATAGGGGCAACGGTTCAAACGATAAACGCCCCCGTGGGCGCAACGCGCTGACGGGGGGCGATCCCGACACGGGGCCGGGACCGGAAGCATCGGCCTCCGGGAATTGGGGGGCGTTTAGCGCGGGGGTGGGGGGGAGTCAAGCGTGGGGTCTAAGACGCGGCGCTGGGCGAGCCAGTCATTGATGGCGCGCACCACCTTGCCTGAGGAACGGCTGCTGTCGTAGATCTCGGTGATCGGGTGCAGGAGCGCATCGCCGCTTGCGCCATCGCGCAGCACGAGCGAGGGGCGGTGCAGTTTTCGGCGCACGCGGGCGGGGTCAATGTCGGTGGCAGAGCCTGACAAGGTGGTCTCACCCGTGGCGCGGACTAAGTCGTCAAGCGGAAACACCGTCTCGCGGTGGCGAAAGATGGTGCGTGAGCGCAGGGTTGCGGTGCCCGCCCCCGCGTCTAGGATGAGTTGCAGGCGTTCGACAAAGATGCCGACACCCGCAAGCCCCATGCCGCCGCCGACCAGCAGAAAGACCAGACCGCCAACGAGGCTCTGCGGCATCACCAAAAGACCCACCCCGGCAAAGAGCATCGTAAAGAGGCTGAGCATGATCGCGATGAACCACGGTATCTCTTCGATGATCAGCAGATCCGGGCTGGTGTGTGTGACGTTCATCAGAGGGCGCTCTACGGCTGGGTGCCGCTATGCTACGCGCATCGCAGGTGATTGCAACCGCCGCTCCGCCGCCGCATAGTTGCGCGGCGAACGGGACAGCGGGCAGGGTGATCGCGGTGATGGACAATTGGGACGAAGTGCGGACCGCGTATAATGTGGCGCGGATCGGCACTGTGAGCGGGGCGGCGGAGGTGTTGGGCGTGCATCATGCCACGGTCATCCGNCATATCGACGCGCTGGAGGAGCGGCTGGGCGTCAAGCTCTTTCAGCGGCACGCGCGGGGCTACACCNCGACTGAGGCGGGCGATGACCTGCTGCGTGTGGCGCAGGCGACAGATGACCAGTTCAATCAGTTGGCCGGGCGCATCAAGGGCCAGGGCAACGATGTCTCGGGCGAGTTGGTCGTGACCTCGATCGGCGGTTTGAGCCATCTTTTGGTGCCGGTGCTGGCGGCGTTTCAGCACGATTATCCCGGTCTGGTGGTGCGCTATCTGACGGGCGACCGCCTGTTCCGGNTGGAATATGGCGANGCGCATGTGGCGATCCGGGCGGGGTCCGTGCCGGATCAACCCGACAATGTGGTGCAGCCGTTCTTTCAGCAGCAATTCACGCTCTATGCCAGCGAAGGATACGCGGCGCGCTACGGGTTGCCCAAGGGCACGGAGGATCTGGCCAAGCATCGCTTTATCGGCGCGGATGATCCCAAGACGCGCGCGCCGTTTCTGCGCTGGTTGCAGGATAATGTGCCCGGCGAGGCCATCGTGTTTCGCTCGGGCGATGTGCATGCGCAGCGCAATGCGATTCTTGCCGGGGCGGGGATCGGATTCACGTCGGTGTTGCAGGCGGCAGAGATGCCGGGGCTGATACAGGTCATGCCCCCCAGACCGGAATGGGCCGCGCCGCTCTGGCTTGTCACGCATATGGATCTCCACCGCACCACCAAGGTGCAGGCATTTCTGAGTCACCTCAAGGAACGCGCGGCAGCGTGGCAGGCGGGATGACACCTGCCCTCAAGGGGCATTTGGCGATGCTGTGTTTCTCGGGGTTGGTGGCCGGGTCATTTGCGCTGGGCTCGATGGCGGCGCAGCATGTGGCACCTGCGGCACTCAATGCGCCGCGTTTCCTCTTGGCGGCGGTGATCGTGGGCACGGGAGCCATGCTGAGCACGGGTATTCCGCGCAGCACCTGGGTGGCACCCTGGCGCTACCTGCTGCTCGGCGGCGCGATGGGGCTCTATTTCGTGATGATGTTCGAGGGGCTCAAGACGGCGGCGCCGGTTTCGGCAGCGGCGGTGTTTACCCTCACGCCGATCATGGCGGGGATCGCCGGCTATGTGCTCTTGCGCCAGATCACCACGCTGCGCATGGCGCTGGCGCTGGGTGTGGGGGCGATGGGCGCGCTCTGGGTGATCTTTCGCGCCGACCTCTCGGCTTTGGTGGCGTTCGAGGTCGGGCGCGGCGAAGTGATCTATTTCTTTGGCTGTGCCGCACATGCAATTTACACGCCGCTGGTACGCCTGCTCAATCGCGGCGAACGGCCGGTGGTGTTTTCCTTTGGCACCATGCTGGGGGCTGCGGTGCTGATCACGGCGGCGGGCTGGGGCGAGATCCGGGCGACCGATTGGGCGGGCCTGCCCGCGATCGTCTGGGTCACCATTGTCTATACGGCGGTTTTCGCCACCGCGATGACCTTCGTTCTGTTGCAATATGCCAGCCTGAACCTGCCCAGTGCCAAGGTGATGGCCTATACCTATCTCACGCCCACATGGGTGACGCTCTGGCAGGCGGCGCTTGGGCATGCCTTGCCACCGCTTTTGGTCCTGATGGGGGTGGGGCTGACGGTGGTGGCGCTGGTGTTGTTGTTAAAGGACGAGAGCGCGCCTCAGATGAAACCTGCGGCCTGAAGATCGCCGCGCAGCTGGCGCAATTCGGTCGGGGTCGGATCGTCCTCCGCGCTTGGCGCGAGCTTCGCAAGGGCGGCGGTCGTGGTCAACTCCACCTCTGAGAAGCTGGTGATCTGCCGGGCGATGGCGTCGAATGTGTCCTGACGGGTGCGGCGCTGGATGAGGCCAACGTTGGTTCCGGGGGTCATCACGAAGGCGGCCATGTGGAACGCCGAACCATCCGGGCCAACGATCACGCGTGCAGCGCGGTAGCGCGCAATCTGCTCGGTCACGCTGTGGCGCTCCGGGTGAAAGATGTCGTAGCCCGCGCGGGACATCCAACGCTCGATGAGCTGTTCATGCGGCACCTGTTGTTCCGGATTCTTGAGGCGACGGCGCGAGACATAGACCTTGTCTGGTCCAACGGGCGCGTCCCCGGCGCAGAGGTGGCGGCGCATATAGGTGCGGGCCTCGGGCGTGCCGCCGCTCCAGTGCAAATGGCCAAATCCCTGTGTCGGAAGGATCAGCTCGTCGACCTGTGTCGGGATCTCGACCAGATGCACGGGGAGGGCCTGCCCCAGCATATCCAGCAGCGGGCCAAGACGGCGGCGCAGCACGGCGGCGATGTCACGGCCCGCCATTGGCAGCAGCGCGATGCCGTCCACGGCCCCGATCACATGATCGAGCGCCCAGAGACGTGGTACCGCTTCGAGCAGGAAATGACCGAAATGGTGCCGCCCCACCCCGGCAAAAAGCCAGCGTCCCGGAAGCTGCGCGCATGCGCCGGGTGACAGCGCGGGGTCGGCTGTAAAACGCCCGGCCGATAAGAGGGTGCGTGCCGCAGGCAGGGCCATGCCGTCCGGCATGAGCGCGCCACAGGCCATGCCGGTCTCGGCGCGCAATGGCATGAGGATGGCCCCCGGCACGGTGTCGATCCGCGCCTCGGGCATATGGCGGGCGTCAGGGATCATCCGGCAATTCGCTTTGCAGGAACCGCTCGAACGCATCGAGATTGACCGCCTCGAACTGGCCAAAGCTCTGCATCCAGATCGAGGCATCGCGCAGGGCGTCCGGCTCCAGCTTGCACCAGGTCACCCGGCCCCGCCGGTCCTGACTGATGAGACCGGCGCGGCTGAGGATGCCCAGATGTTTGGAAATCGCGGCAAGGCTCATCTCGAACGGTTCGGCCACATCCGTGACCGCCATGTCATCCTCGAGCAGCATCGACAGGATCGCGCGCCGAGTGGGATCGGCGAGGGCGGCAAAGATCATATCGAGGGCAGGCGTGCTGTGCATGCTTCTCATAAGCCCAAGCGCGCGGCCCGCGTCAACGGCAGATCCATGCCGACCGGGCTGAAATCGGTGTTGATCTGTGACAATGTCGGGCTGCGCCAGAGCCGTTAGGCTGGTTGGACGCAAAACGGAAACACGAAAGGAAAGACCATGTTCTCGACAATCCTGGTTCCGGTTGATCTGCTCCACAAGGACACATTGACCAAGGCGCTCGACGTGGCGGGGGATCTCGCCAAACGGCATGGGGCGCGGATCAAGGTGGTCAGCGTGGGCGGGGAACTGCCCAATGAGCTAGGTCACAACGCTGCCGAATTCTCGCAGACGCTCACGCGCTTTGCCGATGACCTGCGAACCAAATACGCCGTCACGGTCGAGGCCGAGCCGATCATCAGCCACGATCCCGAGGTCGAGACAACGTCGGCGCTCATGCAGGCGATCGAGCGGACTGGCGCCGATCTGGTCGTGGTGGCCAGCCATGTGCCGGGCTTTCTTGAGCATATCTTTGCCTCGCATGGCGGCTATATTGCCCAGCATGCCAAGGTGTCGGTCTTTGTCGTGCGCTGAAACTCAACCGTTCGGTTGAATATGGCAAATGGCCCTTTGGGCGGATAGGGGCGGTTGCGGCAGAATGGCCGCCTCAGGCCTCTTGGTNAAAAATTCGTTCATTAGCAATGGCTTGACCGTAACGTTCTGATACGGTTCGGATGCTTGACTCATGCGCGCCTTGGGCCTAGCAAGTGCGCAACATCCTGAGGGGGAACCGCGTGACCGATCCCGAGCAGAGCGAGCGACTGGCAGAGCTGGAAGCAAGGATCGCCAAGCTCAAGGCCAAGGACGCGCCAAAGCCCCATCAGGACGAGCATTATTCGCAGGCTCAGATGGCATGGCGGATGGTGATTGAGTTGGTGGCCGGTCTGATGATCGGTTTTGGCATGGGGTACGGGCTGGATTCCCTCTTGGGAACGATGCCCATTTTCCTTGTCATATTTACGTTGCTGGGGATGGCCGCGGGCGTCAAGACGATGATGCGCAGCGCCGCCGAGATCCAGCAGGGCATAAACGATCCCGCACAAGGCGGGGATGAGAGGGCAAAGAATGGCGACTGAAGCGCACGGTGCCGATGAGGGTGGTCTGGTTTTCCACCCGATGGATCAGTTCATAGTCAAGCCGCTGTTTGGCGAGGGCGCGGTGGGNGTGTTCACGCTGACCAACGTCACGCTGTGGATGGCGCTGACGGTTCTCGCGATAATCGCGCTTCTGGTTATGGGCACCTCTGGACGGGCGACAATCCCGACCCGAATGCAGTCTGTTGCCGAGCTTCTGTATGAATTCGTCCGCAAGATGGTCGAGGATGTGGCAGGCAAGGATGCGCTGGTGTTCTTCCCCTATATCATGACGCTGTTTCTCTTCATCCTCTTCGCCAACTTTCTTGGCCTCCTGCCGATGGCCTTTACCACCACGAGCCATATCGCGGTGACGGCGGTGATGGCTGTGATGGTGTTTTTGACGGTGACGATCCTCGGTTTTGTCAAGAACGGCCCGGCCTTTCTGAGCCTGTTCTGGGTCAGTTCCGCGCCGCTGGCGCTGCGGCCCATTCTGGCCGTGATCGAGCTGATTTCCTANTTCGTGCGCCCNGTCAGCCANTCCATTCGTCTTGCCGGCAACATGATGGCCGGTCACGCNGTGATCAAGGTGTTCGCTGGCTTCAGTCAGGTGGCGATGATCGCCCCGCTGTCGATCCTTGCGGTCTCGGCTATGTATGGGCTCGAAGTGCTGGTGTCCTTCATCCAGGCCTATGTCTTTACCATCCTCACCTGCGTGTATCTCAAGGATGCGCTGCATCCGCACCATTGAGGGTGACNGAGGGGTTTTNCCCACCCTNNGAACAACCAGACTACGGCGGGTCCGCCCGCCTCACGACCAACCTAGCAATGCCAATTCCAACGTAAGGAGACATCTCATGGAAGGCGATATCGCACAATTGGGTCAATTCATCGGTGCAGGCCTCGCAGGCATCGGTTCGGGTGCTGCCGCGATCGGTGTGGGCCACGTGGCCGGCAACTTCCTCGCAGGCGCGCTGCGCAATCCGTCTGCTGCCGCCGGTCAGACCGCGACGCTGTTCATCGGCATCGCATTCGCCGAAGCTCTGGGGATCTTCTCGTTCCTCATCGCGCTTCTGCTGATGTTTGCTGTCTAAGTCCCTCGGGTAGCTGATCCTTACGGCCGAGGGGTGGCGCANCGCCAGCCCTCGGTGACACGGAACTTTCCCCTAGGAGGACGACATGGCAAGCGAAACGCATGACGCCGCTGGTCAAGCCGCATCCACGCCGGGCCTGCCCCAGCTGGATTTTTCGACCTTTGGCAACCAGATTTTCTGGCTCCTCGTCACGCTGGTCGTGATTTACTTTGTCCTGTCGCGTATCGCGCTGCCGCGCATTGCGGCGGTGATGGCAGAGCGTCAGGGGGCCATTACCAATGACCTCGCTGCGGCGGAGGATCTGAAGGTCAAGGCCGAGCAGGCCGAGCTGGCCTATCTCAAGGCGCTGGCCGATGCCCGCGCCGAGGCGCAGACGATCGTCGCCAAGGCCAAGGCAGAGATCAAGGCGGAGCTTGATGCCGCCACCGCCAAGGCGGACGCCGAGATTGCGGCACGCGCCGCAGAAGGCGAGCAGAAGATTGAGGAAATCCGGGCCAATGCCATGGACAGCGTCAAGGAAGTGGCCAAGGACGCCGCTGCCGAGATCGTTGCCGTCATGGGGGGCAAGGCAGACGCGAAAACGGTCAGCGCAGCCGTCAACGCCCGGATGAAAGGATAAGCGCCATGCAAAAGACGCTCTTGACCATGGTTGCCGCTCTTATCGCCAGCCCTGCGCTGGCAGCGAGCGGCCCGTTCTTTTCGCTGGCCAACACCAATTTCGTCGTGTTGCTCGCGTTTCTGCTCTTTGTCGGGTTTCTGATCTATGTGAAGGTGCCGAGCCTTGTAGGCAAGAAGCTCGATGAGCGGGCAGTCAGCATCAAGGCGGAACTCGACGAGGCGCGCGCGCTGCGTGAGGAGGCACAGACCCTGCTGGCCAGCTATGAGCGCAAGCAGAAGGAAGTGCAGGCGCAGGCTGACCGGATTGTGGCGCACGCCAAGGACGAAGCCAATGCCGCCGCCGAAGAGGCCAAGGATGAGATCAAGGCGTCGATTGCACGCCGGATGCAGGCCGCCGAGGAGCAAATCGCAAGCGCCGAGGCCCGCGCCATCCGCGATGTGCGGGATCAGGCCGTGGTCGTGGCTGTCGCTGCCGCGCGCGATGTGATCGCCAAGCAGATGACCGCCGCAGACGGCAACGCGCTGATCGACGCGGCCATTGCCGATGTGGATGCCAAGCTGCATTGAACGGCTGACAGAGGTGTATTGGCCCGGGTTGGAAACGACTCGGGCTTTTTCATGTCAGATTGAGATTTGTGATCACAAATTCGTGTCTGTTCAAGATTTCATCAGGGTGGCCGGTGCCCTGTCGGCCAGAGACTCGGGGCAAATGCGACGGAAACCTTGATTCCTTTGCTTGAGCTTTGTGATCACACGATTATTTTCGTGATCACAAAAGCAAAATTTTTGCGGCCATTTGACCCTAATTGGGGGATTTGTCATGCTGGACAGGTGACAGAGCCGAGAAAAAGTATAACAAAAGGCGCAGCAAAAGACGGCTATCGCGCCGCCCGCCATCTGCAAAGGAGTTGCTCCATGGCTGAAACCAAACAGGTTGAACGCCCGCTTTCGCCGCACTTGCAAATTTACCGTCCGCAACTGACNTCGATCACCTCCATTCTGACACGGATCACCGGCAATGCGCTGGTGGTGGCNGCAGCGCTGATTGTGTGGTGGCTGNTGGCGGCTTCGACCTCTGACGATTATTTCGCAATGGCCGATGCGGTGCTGACCTCTTGGTTTGGCGATCTGGTGCTGACGCTCTCTCTCTGGGCGGTGTGGTATCACTATCTGGCCGGGCTGCGGCATCTCTATTTCGATGCGGGCAAGGGGATGGATATTCCCACGGCGGAAAAGCTGGGCTGGGCCTGTATCATCGGGTCGGTCGTGCTGAGCGTCATCACGCTTTTGCTGGTTTGAGGAGAGTATCATGCGCTATCTGACCGCACGTAAACGCGCCGAGGGCAAGGGTGCCGCCGGCACCGGGACCGAACATTTCTGGTATATGAANCTGTCCGGTGTGGGTCTTGCGCTGATCATCCCGGTGTTTCTGGTGNCCTTTGGCCGCGCTTTGGGCGGCGACCGCACCGAGGTGATGGCCGCCTTTGCCCACCCCGGCATGGCAATCCTCACGGGTCTCGTGATCTTTTTCGGGCTGCGGCACTATGCCAGCGGCGCGCAGACGATGATTGAGGATTACAGCCACGGCAGCATGCGCCGGGGCCTGATTATCGCGGTGACTGTCCTAAGTTATGGGCTGATCGCCACCGGGCTTTTTGCCCTCGCCAAGATCGCGCTGTGAGGAAGTATTAAATGGCTGCTTATGAATACGAGACGCATGATTATGACGTCGTTGTTGTGGGCGCGGGCGGGGCGGGCTTGCGCGCGACGCTGGGCATGGCCGAACAGGGGCTGCGCACCGCTTGTGTGACCAAGGTTTTCCCGACCCGTTCACATACCGTGGCGGCGCAGGGCGGCATTGCGGCAAGCCTTGGCAACATGGGCCCCGACAGCTGGCAGTGGCATATGTATGACACGATCAAGGGCTCGGACTGGCTGGGCGATACCGACGCGATGGAATATCTGGCGCGCGAGGCCCCCAAGGCGGTCTATGAGTTGGAACATTACGGCGTGCCGTTCTCGCGCACCGAAGAGGGCAAGATTTATCAGCGCCCGTTCGGCGGCCATACAACGGAATTCGGCGAAGGCCCGCCGGTGCAGCGCACCTGCGCCGCCGCCGATCGCACCGGCCATGCCATTTTGCACACGCTCTATGGTCAGAGCCTCAAGCAGAAGGCCGAGTTCTACATCGAGTATTTCGCCATTGATCTGGTGATGACCGATGGCACCTGCACCGGCGTCGTCTGCTGGAAGCTGGACGATGGCACCATCCATGTCTTTAACGCCAAGATGGTCGTGCTGGCCACCGGCGGCTATGGCCGGGCCTATTTTTCGGCGACCTCTGCCCATACCTGCACCGGCGANGGTGGNGGCATGGTGGCGCGCGCCGGNCTGCCGCTGCAAGANATGGAATTCGTGCAATTCCACCCGACTGGTATTTTCGGCGCGGGCTGCCTCATCACCGAGGGCGCGCGCGGCGAGGGCGGATACCTCACCAATTCCGAGGGCGAACGGTTCATGGAGCGTTATGCGCCCAACTACAAGGATCTCGCCCCCCGCGACTATGTCAGCCGCTGCATGACCATGGAAATCCGCGAAGGGCGCGGCGTGGGTGCGGATGGTGATCATATTCACCTCAACCTCAGCCACCTGCCACCCGAGGCGCTGCATCTGCGCCTGCCCGGCATTTCTGAAAGCGCGCGCATCTTTGCGGGTGTGGACGTCACCAAGGAACCGATCCCGGTTCTGCCCACCGTCCACTACAACATGGGCGGTGTGCCGACGAATTATTGGGGCGAGGTGGTCAATCCCACCAAGGACAATCCCCATAACGTCGTCCCCGGTCTGATGGCTGTGGGTGAGGCGGGCTGTGCAAGCGTGCATGGCGCGAACCGGCTTGGCTCCAACTCGCTGATTGACCTCGTGGTCTTTGGCCGCGCCGCCGCCATTCGCGCAGGCAAGGTGGTGGACGCCGAGTCCGCCGTTCCGGGCACCAACAAGGCCGAAGTCGACAAGGCATTAACGCGCTTTGACGCGCTGCGTCACGCGACCGGCAAAATTCCGACGGCCGAGTTGCGGCTCGAGATGCAGCGCACGATGCAGGCCGATGCCGCCGTGTTCCGCACCTCGAAAACGCTGGCCGAAGGCGTCGAGAAGATGAAGGCCGTGGCGGCCAAGATGGACGATATCAAGGTCACGGACCGGAGCCTCGTGTGGAACAGCGACCTGATGGAAACGCTGGAACTGACCAACCTGATGCCCAACGCACTCGCCACGATCTTTGGTGCCGAGGCACGGCAAGAAAGCCGGGGCGCGCATGCGCATGAGGATTTCAGCACCCGCGACGATGAAAAATGGCGGGTGCATACGATTGCACGGGTCGAAGGCAATACCGTCGATCTCAGCTATCGCCCGATCATCACCGATCCTCTGACAACCGAGGATGAGGGCGGTATCAGCCTCAAGAAGATCGCGCCAAAGGAACGGACGTTCTGATGCGGATTGCTTTGGCCTGTCTCGCGCTTGCGGCCCTGAGCGCCTGTGAGGCGACCAATCAGGTCGCGGACGGCCTTGCGCGTGCGCAGGCCAAGAGCGTGGTCAACACGGTTGTCGCCCAACGCTTTCCGGGTCTCAACGCTGCCCCGATCACCGATTGCGTGATTGATGCCGCCTCTGCCGGTGAAATCATTCAGATAGCAAGCGCGAGTGTCACCGGCGTGACGCCGGAGACCACGCAACAAGTGATCGCAATCGCGCAGCGCCCCGAGGCCGTGCAATGTATTGCCCAAAATAGCCTGACCCTCTTGGGCGGCTGACAAGGAGTAGCAAGATGGTTCAACTCACACTCCCCAAGAATTCGCGCATGACGACGGGCAAGACATGGCCCAAGCCCGAAGGGGCCAAGACTGTGCGCAAGTTCCAGATTTACCGCTGGAACCCGGATGATGGGAAAAACCCGCAGGTCGATACCTATTTCGTCGATATGGACACCTGTGGCCCGATGGTTCTGGACGCGCTGATCAAGATCAAGAACGAGATTGATCCCACGCTCACCTTCCGCCGCTCTTGCCGTGAGGGGATCTGCGGATCTTGCGCGATGAATATCGACGGGATCAATACGCTGGCCTGCATTTATGGCATGGATGAGATCAAGGGCGACGTGAAGATCTATCCGTTGCCGCATATGCCGGTGGTCAAGGACCTGATCCCCGATCTCACGCATTTCTACGCCCAGCATGCCAGCATCATGCCCTGGCTGGAAACCAAGACCAACGCCCCCGCCAAGGAATGGAAGCAGTCGATCGAGGACCGCGAAAAGCTGGACGGTCTTTATGAATGCGTGATGTGCGCCTGTTGCTCGACCTCGTGCCCGTCCTATTGGTGGAATGGCGACAAATACCTTGGACCGGCAGCGCTCTTGCATGCCTATCGCTGGATCATCGACAGCCGCGATGAGGCGACGGGCGAGCGTCTGGATGATCTGGAAGATCCGTTCAAGCTCTATCGGTGCCACACGATCATGAACTGCACCAAGACCTGTCCCAAGGGTTTGAACCCGGCCAAGGCGATTGCCGAGATCAAGAAACAGATGGTCGAGCGGCACGTCTGAGGTCCTGACATTCTTGCGGTGGGCAACAGCCTGCCGATCTGCGGGATAGGCTTTGGGAGTCGTGTTGCGACTGTGATATTCTCTCAGAAATGGGAGGAGCTTTGATATGTCGATGACAATCATGGTGGGCACCACCAAGGGTGCATTCCTGCTACGTTCCGATGATGGGCGCTGGGACGTCGAAGGTCCGTTCTGCGATGGCTGGCCGATCAATCATGTGGTGGGTGATCCGGAGACCGGGCGGTTTTGGGCGGCGGGCGGCGGTGAATGGCACGGCGCAGGTGTCTGGCGGTCAGACGATGACGGCGAAAGCTGGACCCTGTCCAAGCTCTCGAACGGGCAGTTGGACGAATGGGCTGCAAATGATCCGAAATTGGCTGGGATGTTTGGCTGGAAGCCAGTCGAGGCCCCTTATGATGGCGAGGTATCGTCAATCTGGTCGCTGCATCATGCGCATGACACGCTCTATGCGGGGGCAAAGCCAGCGACGCTTTTTGTCAGCCGGGATGGTGGGCAAAGCTGGGACCGGGTTGAAGGCCTGAACAATCATCCATCGCGGGAAAGCTGGAATCCCGGCGCTGCGGGGCTGGTGCTGCACACGATCCTCAGCGATCCGCAGGAGCCGGACAAGCTCTGGCTGGGGATTTCTGCGGCGGGCGTTTTTGCCACGGAAGATGGGGGCGAAACATGGGCGCGTCGCAATCGTCTGTCGAACGCCGGGGCCAGCGCCGAACATAACCACCCGGCGGCACCGAGTGACGGCGAGATTGGACACTGCGTGCATAACATGGCGCGCGCGGNGGGGGATGAAGTGATCTATCAGCAGAATCATCATGGCGTGTTTCGCAGCACTGACGGGGCANGGACATGGGAGGACATCACGGTCGGATTGCCCTCGACCTTTGGTTTTCCCATCGCTGTGCATCCGCACGATGCTCTGACGGTTTGGGTCTTGCCGCTCAACGGTGATACCGAGGGGCGATATCCCCCGGAGGCTGCGGCGGCGGTGTGGAAATCCACCGATGGCGGAAACAGCTGGATAGCTAAGCGTGAGGGGTTGCCCGGACAGAATTGCTATTTCACCGTGCTGCGTCAGGCCATGGCCNCGGATACCTCCAGCCCAGTTGGCGTCTATTTTGGCACCAATACCGGCTCTGTCTTTGCGAGCCGGGATGAAGGCGAGANCTGGACCGAGATCGCGCGCCATCTGCCAACGGTCTTGTCGGTCGAGGCGATGGAGCGGGCGGGCTGAGGTAAATCCACCATTGCGCGACGTTTGCCATGCGGTTCCTGCATGGCGA
>JGI25319J35699_1000910_pt1 | contig 13704 bp, 24 predicted proteins | sample AutmiccommuBRH17_FD_35699 | JGI IMG/M metagenome (IMG submission 35699) | reverse complement strand
GGGAGATGTGATTATTGCTTCAGTTAAAGAGGCCGTTCCTGGTGGTGTAGTTAAAAAAGGCGAAGTTGTTAAAGCGGTAATAGTTCGTACTAAAAAGGAAACCAGAAGGCCGGATGGCACGTATATACGTTTTGATGAAAATGCTGCTGTTATTATTAATGACCAAGGCCAACCTAAAGGAACTCGTATTTTTGGACCGGTGGCCAGGGAACTAAGGGAAAAAGATTATATGAAAATCGTTTCCTTAGCGCCAGAGGTTCTCTAGGTATACAGCCTAGTATGACGGAGGTGAATAGAGTGGCAACACCTAAAGTTCATGTTAAAAAGGGAGACAACGTAGTAGTAGTTGCCGGCAAAGATGCAGGAAAAAAAGGCAAGGTGCTACAGGTAATTCCTAAAGATCAACGGGTAGTTGTAGAAGGAATAAATATTGTTAAAAGGCATGCTAAGGCAACCCAGCAAATGCCACAAGGCGGTATTGTAGAAAAAGAGGCGCCTATTGCCAGTTCTAATGTAATGGCATATTGCGGTAAATGTCGTCAGGCAACTAGGGTTGGGAAAAAGGTACTTGATGACGGCACTAAGGTACGTGTATGTAAAAAATGTGGTGAAGACTTAGATTAATTGCTGCACCGGAAAGGGGGTAAGTTAAGTGGCCAGATTAAAAGAAAAGTATTTCAATGAAATACAACCGATTTTAAAAGAAAAATTCGGGTACAAGAATGTTATGGAAATCCCTAAGATAGAAAAAATAGTCATTAATATGGGTGTCGGCGAAGCCACCGAAAACCCTAAGGCTTTAGATGGAGCTGTAGAAGACTTAACGACAATTACTGGTCAAAAACCTGTTGTTACGAGGGCGAAAAAATCCGTTGCGGCATTTAAATTGCGTGAGGGTACGCCCATTGGATGTAAAGTAACTCTTCATGGTGACAGGATGTATGAATTTGCTGATCGCTTAATCAACGTTGCGCTTCCAAGGGTAAGAGACTTTAACGGCGTATCACCTAAAGCTTTTGATGGCCGCGGAAACTATACTCTAGGGATAAAGGAACAATTGATTTTTCCAGAAATTGACTACGATAAAGTAGATAAGGTAAGAGGTATGGATGTAGTATTTGTGACCACTGCTGAAACAGATGAACAAGCAAGAGGCTTATTACGTGCATTGGGAATGCCGTTTAGAGATTAATTTAAAATGCCAGGGAGGAGGGAAGAACAATGGCCAAGAAGTCAATGATTGCCAAAGCTGAAAGAAAACCGAAATATCGTGTACGAAAAATAAATAGATGTAAAGTTTGTGGTCGTCCCCGAGCTTACATGCGCAAGTTTGGCATCTGTCGGGTTTGCTTCCGCGAACTGGCATATAAAGGTGAAATTCCCGGAGTTACTAAAGCTAGTTGGTAAGTAAAGAACCGGAAGGGGGTAGTTAAGATGGTAATGACGGATCCAATTGCTGATCTTCTAACCAGAGTTCGCAACGCGAATATGGTAAATAAAGAAACAGTTGAAGTGCCTGCCTCCAAGCTTAAAAAAGCCGTATCGGAGATTTTTAAGGAAGAGGGCTTTGTTAAGGATGTTGAGTATGTAGAAGATGGAAAGCAGGGCGTAATCAGGCTCTATTTAAAGTATGGTAAGGATAGCCAAAAAGTAATTACTGGTTTAAAGCGTATTAGCAAACCGGGTTTACGTGTGTATGCTAATAAGGATGAGATTCCTCGGGTATTAGGGGGATTAGGCGTAGCAGTAATTTCTACTTCTCAAGGAGTATTAACAGATAAAAAAGCACGTCAGGCAGGAGTTGGCGGAGAAGTTATCTGCTATATTTGGTAATAATTCTTAAGCGATAGGAGGTGTCATTATGTCCAGGGTTGGTAGGCTGCCTATTGAAGTACCAAATGGAGTTGAATTTAAACTTGACGGCGGTAAAGCTATCGTGAAGGGACCAAAAGGGCAGTTAGAGAAGGCAATGCACCCAGAAATTGATATTAAAATGGAGGATGGTTTGATTGTTGTAAATCGTCCTAGTGAAAAGAAAGAACACAAGGCATTACATGGGCTTACCAGAGCCTTGTTAAATAATATGGTTGTCGGCGTAACTAAAGGCTTTGAAAAAGGCTTGGAGTTGAACGGCGTAGGGTATCGTGCCAATATGCAAGGTAATAAATTAGTACTAAATGTTGGTTATTCGCACCCAGTAGAAATGGCAGTACCGGAAGGAATAGAAATTGAGACCCCTGCCAATAATAAAGTCTTGGTTAAGGGTGCCGATAAGGAACAAGTAGGAGCAATTGCAGCGAACATTCGTGCAGTAAGACCGCCGGAACCCTATAAAGGCAAAGGCATTAAGTACGCAGGCGAGCGTATTAGAAGAAAAGTTGGTAAAGCTGGTACTGCAGCGAAATAATTAGTAAGAAAAGAGAAAAGGATTTTGTGGGAAGGGAGTGAACTCCTTTGTTTAAGAAATATAATCGTAAGGCTGTACGAGATAAAAAACGTGGGCGTCTTCGCAATAAGCTCCAGGGGACACCTGAACGTCCTCGGCTAAGCGTATACCGCAGCGAAAAGCATATGTATGCACAGATCATTGACGATAGTAAAGGCCATACCTTAGTTGCTGCATCTACCTTAGAAACCTCATTAAAAGGGGAAGAGAATAAGGTTAATGTGGAAGCTGCTAAAAAAGTTGGGCAGCTTGTAGCTAAAAAAGCCCTGGAAAAAGGACTTAGGAAAGTTGTATTTGACAGGGGAGGCTATATTTATCACGGAAGAGTAGCGGCCTTGGCCGAAGGTGCCAGGGAAGGTGGATTAGAATTTTAACCAACGTGCAAAGGAGGGAAATGAATGAACAAAAAAATCGACCCCAATAAACTGGAACTGCAAGAAAAAGTAGTTAGTATTAACCGGGTTGCCAAAGTCGTAAAAGGTGGAAGGCGATTTAGTTTCAGTGCCTTAGTAGTTGTTGGAGACGGGAACGGACATGTAGGTGCTGGTTCAGGGAAAGCAAAAGAAGTTCCAGGTGCGATACGTAAGGGTATTGAAAATGCCAAAAAGAATCTTATAAACGTGCCATTAGTCGGTACTACAATCCCACATGAGTTGGTAGGAAGATTTGGAGCAGGACGCGTGTTCTTAAAGCCTGCCTCTGAGGGTACCGGTGTTATCGCCGGCGGGCCAGTGAGAGCGGTGCTGGAGTTAGCTGGTGTAAGAGATATTTTAACTAAAAATTTAGGTTCATCCAATGCCAATAATATGGTTTATGCTACTCTTGAGGGACTAAAAAGCTTAAAGCGTGCAGAAGAAGTTGCAAAGTTACGTGGTAAAAATGTGGAAGAGTTGCTTGGGTAGGAGGAATAGCAATGGCAAAGAAGTTAAAAATTACTCTTAAGAAAAGCTTAATTGGTCAAACAGAAAGGCAACGGGCAACCGCTGCGGCGTTGGGCCTGAGAAAAATAAATCAGAGTGTTATTCAGGAAGACATTGCCAGTGTTAAAGGAATGGCAAAAAAGTTGGAGCACTTGATTGTAGTAGAAGAAATTGATGCTTAGGAGGTGTAGCGAGTGGTTAAACTCCATGAACTAAAGCCGACACCTGGTTCAAAAAAGAAACCAACCCGTAAAGGGCGTGGCACGGGAAGTGGATTAGGGAAGACTGCCGGGCGCGGTGATAACGGGCAGAACTCCCGATCTGGTGGCGGAGTAAGACTTGGCTTCGAAGGTGGACAAATGCCGCTTTATCGCAGAGTTCCAAAGCGTGGCTTTACTAATATCTTCAAGAAGAATATTAGTATTGTAAATATAGAGCAGCTAGAACGTTTTGACGAGGGAACCGAAGTTACTCCTGAACTACTAGTGCAAAAAGGCTTAGCTGCAAGAGCTGATGACGGAGTAAAAGTGCTTGCCAAAGGGGCAATCACCAAACCAATCACGGTCAAAGCTAATTATTTTAGCAAGGCGGCTAAAGAAAAAATCGAGGCTGCTGGCGGAAAAGCTGAGGTGGTATAATGCTATCAAGCTTAAAGTCCGCCCTAAAAATAGACGATCTGCGTAAAAAATTAGTTTTCACTCTTCTAATGTTTCTAGTGTTTCGTATCGGGGCCCATATTCCTGTTCCTGGTATTGATACTGGACAGTTAAAGCAGTTGATGGATAGTGGAACACTATTTGGTTTCATTGATGTTATTTCTGGGGGAGCTTTCAAAAAGTTTACTATTTTTGCAATGGGTATTATGCCTTACATTAACGCTTCAATTATTATGCAGTTGTTAACCGTAGTGATACCTGCATTGGAGCGTTTAGCCAAAGAAGGGCAGGAAGGTCAGAAGAAGATTGTTCAGTATACGCGTTATGGGACAGTAATACTAGGTGGTATTCAAGCAACGGGAATGGCAGTATATTTAGGAAGATCAGGAGTGTTAATTAATGCCGATCTTGCTTCCTACGCTTTGATTGCTATGACTTTAACTGCAGGTACTGCATTTCTAATGTGGCTAGGTGAATTGATTACGGAACACGGTATTGGAAATGGTATTTCTTTGATTATCTTTGCAGGTATCGTATCCAGCTTACCAGGAGGTATTTACACAATATACCAATACCTAATAGCTGGAGAAACTAATGTTTTTGCCGTATTATTCTTCCTGGTAATTGCCGTTGTGGTAATTGCAGGCGTAGTAGCCATTCAGGAAGGACAAAGGCGGATACCCGTTCAATATGCGAAAAGAGTTGTAGGACGTAAAGTATATGGTGGGCAATCCACTCATATTCCTTTAAAAGTTAATCAGGCAGGGGTCATCCCGGTTATTTTTGCAATGTCTATTCTTTTGTTTCCCCAAACCATTGCATCTTGGTTCCCGGATAACAGTATTGCAGTATGGGTTGTTAATACTTTTAACTTCCGTACAGTTCCGTACATGATTACCTACGCCTTGTTGATTATCTTTTTCACTTACTTCTATACAGCGGTAACATTCAATCCTCAAGACGTTGCGGATAACATGAAGAAGTACGGAGGCTTTATTCCAGGGTTAAGACCAGGGAAACCAACCTCAGAATACATTGACCGTGTACTGACACGGGTGACTTTAGCAGGGGCAATCTTTTTAGCTTTGATAGCATTGTTGCCAAACTTTGTTATGGCCATCACGGGATTAAATATTTTCTTTGGTGGAACTGCATTACTGATTGTTGTGGGTGTTGCTTTAGAGACCATGAAGCAAATAGAATCTCACCTTTTGATGCGTAATTACCAAGGATTTATGAAATAATTACTTCGCTTAACGTGCCAAGTTAAAATTTAGGAGGGAATTACTATGAAATTGCTACTAATGGGTCCTCCTGGAGCTGGTAAAGGTACACAAGCAGAAGTATTAACTAAAAAGCTGCAAGTACCGCATATTTCTACCGGCGATATGTTTCGGAAGGCTATAAAAGAAGGTACAGAACTAGGGAAAAAGGCGAAACAATTTATGGATGAAGGTAAGCTGGTTCCCGATGAGGTTACAGTTGGAATTGTTAAAGAACGTCTTGCAGAATCCGATTGTAAGAACGGCTTTTTGTTAGATGGCTTCCCACGCACTCTTGCACAAGCGGAAGCTTTAAGCGGAATCTTAAACGACCTTGATATGTTACTGGATGCTGTAATTAATATCCAGGTTCCTCGAGAAAACTTAATTGAGCGCTTAACCGGAAGACGTATTTGTAGAAATTGCGGTGCTACTTACCATATAGTATTCAACCCACCTAGCGATTCGGTTAAATGCGACGTATGTGGGGGCGAACTATATCAACGCAGCGATGATAATGAAGAAACCGTAGCAAATAGGCTGGATGTTTACGAGAAACAGACAGCGCCATTGATTCAATACTATGAGCAGCAAAATGTTCTTAATAATATCAACGGTGACCAGGAAATCAAAGAGGTATTGAAAGAAATTGGTGAAAGGTTAGGGAGAAACTTGGTATGATAACTCTTAAATCGGACCGTGAACTAGAATATATGAAAATTGCAGGAAAAATCGTAGCAGAGACCCATAAAGAATTAGAGAAGGCAATAAAACCGGGCATTACTACAAAAGAGCTTGATACCATCGCAGATAATTATATTTTAAGTTGTGGCGCTAAGCCTGCATTCAAGGGCTATCAAGGTTTTCCGGCCAGTATTTGTACCTCAATAAACGAAGCTGTTGTTCACGGAATTCCAGGTTTAAGAGAATTGAAAGATGGCAATATTATTAGTATTGACATTGGTGCGGTAATTAATGGTTATTATGGAGATGCTGCCAGGACGTATCCTGTTGGAACTATTGATGAAGATTGGGCGAAGTTAATAAGAGTGACACAGGAAGCGCTGGATGCCGGGATTGCTAAAGCTATTGAAGGAAATCGACTTAGCGACATTTCAAATGCAGTTCAAGTTGTAGCAGAAGGCAGCGGTTACTCAGTTGTTCGCGATTATGTCGGTCATGGTATAGGCAGAGAGATGCATGAAGATCCACAAGTGCCGAATTTTGGTAAACCCGGAAGGGGGCCGAGATTAAGGTCCGGTATGGTGTTGGCCATAGAGCCTATGGTAAACGCAGGATCTTATGAAGTAGAAACCCTGGGCGATAATTGGACCGTTGTCACTAAAGACAAATCATATTCGGCCCACATTGAAGACACCATAGCCATTACACCAGATGGCCCGATGATTTTAACCCGGATCTAAGATTTAATGGAGGTGTCTCAATGGACCGTGATTTAACGCGAGGACAGTTGGTATATTCCTTGGCAGGGCGTGATAAGGGAGAAGTATATGTTGTCATGGATTTTGACAGCGACAATTTCGTAAGAGTTGCTAATGGCCGGACAAGGACGGTAAAACGTTCCAAAAGAAAGAACTCCCGGCATTTGCAACCTATAAATAAAATCGCGAAAATAATTCAGGAAAAGAAAAAGAACCAAATTACTGACCTTGATGTACGCCAGGTAATTGATGAACTGACCTGAAGGTTAGCCAGCAAGGAGGGAACGCAACTTTAATGTCCAAGCAAGATGTAATTGAAGTGGAAGGAACTGTTATCGAGCCTCTTCCCAATGCCATGTTTAGAGTTGAGTTGGAAAATGGCCATAAAATTTTGGCTCATGTATCTGGGAAAATTCGTATGAATTTTATCCGTATTCTTCCCGGGGATAAAGTTACTGTAGAACTATCACCTTACGACCTAACAAGAGGTCGAATTGTTTACAGATATAAATAGTATTCATGCACGATAAGCGAAGTATTAAATATCACTATTTTTTGGTATCGAGTTGAAGGAGGGTTTAGAGTGAAAGTTAAACCGTCAGTTAAACCCATGTGTGAAAAATGTAAAATTATTAAGCGCAAAGGTAAGGTAATGGTGATTTGTGAAAATCCCAAGCATAAGCAAAAGCAAGGTTAGATTGCTTCTTTGGGATCGCGGTCGCCCAACAGGCGCCGGTAACCGGGATAAGGAAATTATATTTGGAGGTGGAACAAGCCTATGGCAAGGATTTCAGGTATTGACTTGCCCCGTGATAAGCGGGTGGAGGTGGGTCTTACTTATATTTATGGTATCGGGCGGTCAACAGCACAGCAGATATTGGCTAGTGCAGGTGTTAACCCTGATACCAGAATAAAAGACTTGACAGAAGAGGAAGTCAACAGACTTCGTGAAATAATTGATAAGAACTATCACGTAGAGGGAGACCTTAGACGTGAAGTATCTTTAAGCATTAAGAGATTAATGGAGATTGGCTGCTACAGGGGTTTACGTCACCGTAGAGGATTACCCGTTAGAGGTCAGCGCACAAAAACAAATGCGCGTACTCGCAAGGGCGGCAAGAAAACCGTTGGTGCTAAGCGTAAAAAGTAGGAAAGGGGGAATAAGATAGATGGCTAAAAGAGGTACTCGCACTAGAAGACGTGAGCGTAAGAACGTAGAAATTGGAATTGCACACATCAAATCAACTTTTAACAACACATTAATCACCATTACAGATAAAACCGGAAATGCAATTTCGTGGGCTAGTGCTGGCCAGGTTGGATTTAAGGGTTCTCGTAAAAGCACGCCGTTTGCTGCACAGATGGCAGCAGAGGTTGCAGCAAAAGAAGCCATGGAACATGGCATGAGGGAAGTCGAATGTTACGTAAAAGGCCCTGGAGCTGGCAGGGAAGCAGCAATTCGGTCATTACAAGCAGCCGGTTTAGAGGTTAGCATGATAAAAGATGTTACGCCTATTCCCCATAACGGTTGCCGACCACCAAAACGCAGAAGAGTTTAGGAGGTGTAGTTATTAGATGGCAAGATATACAGAAGCAGTATGTAGATTATGCCGTAGAGAAGGCACTAAATTGTATTTAAAAAGTGATCGGTGCTACTCTGACAAGTGTGGTATTACCAAGCGTCAGTATGCGCCAGGTCAGCATGGCCAAGGCCAGCAAAGAAAGAAAGTCTCTGAGTATGGTTTGCAGTTAAGAGAAAAGCAAAAGGCTCGTCGGATTTATGGTATTCTTGAGAGGCAGTTCCATAATTACTTTGTGGAAGCGGAACGGCAAAAGGGCATCACCGGTGAGAATCTATTAAGCTTACTAGAAAGACGTTTAGATAATGTTATTTATCGTTTAGGCTTTGCAAGTTCCCGGGCTGAAGCTAGACAGCTTGTGCGCCATGGGCATATTAAGGTTAACGGCCGTAAAGTTAATATCCCATCGTATTTAGTACGTGTAGGGGACGAAGTATCGGTAAAAGACACTAGCAAGAGTTCGCTTAAGTTTAAGGAGATTGGTGAAGCGGCAGCACACAAGACACCTCCGGCTTGGTTGGAAGCAGTTGTTGAGAACTTTACTGGAAGAGTCGTGGCTCTACCCCAACGTGAAGATATTGACGTTCCAATCCAGGAACATCTTATTGTAGAGCTTTACTCCAGATAAGTTGAAGTCGTGTTTTACTTCCAGCGAAGGAGGGTATAAGTATGTTAGAAATAGAAAAGCCCAAAATTGAATGTGTAGGAATGGACGAGGAAAAGAATTATGGTAAGTTTGTGGTAGAACCGCTAGAGAGAGGCTACGGTATTACTTTGGGTAATTCCTTGCGCCGTGTTTTACTTTCCTCGTTACCGGGTGCTGCAGTAACTTCCGTTAAAATTGAAGGTGTCCTGCATGAATTTTCAACAATTCCGGGAGTGCGGGAGGATACCACAGACGTAATTTTGAACTTAAAAAGTCTAGCGGTTAAACTTCATAGTGACGAAGAGAAAACTATTCGTATCGACGTGGAGGATGAAGGTCCTGTCAAGGCTGGAGATATAATTACCGATGCAGATGTTGAAATATTAAACCCGGATTTGCATATTGCTACGCTGAACAGCGGTAGTTTAAGTATGGAGATTACGGTTGCTAAGGGTCGTGGCTATCAGCCTGCAGAAAAGAACAAAAAAGAAGACGATGTAATAGGAGTTATTCCAGTCGATTCAATATTTAATCCGGTCATTAAGGTTAACTTTAATGTTGAGGATACCCGTGTTGGGCAGATTACTGATTACGACAAGCTTACCATGGAAGTAAGGACAGATGGTACTATAGCCCCGGATGAGGCCATTAGTTCATCAGCTAGAATTCTAAGTGATCATTTACAGCTTTTCGTCGGGCTAACTGAAAATATTAGTGATGAAGTAACTATGGTAGAAAAAGAAGAAGAAAAGAAAGACAAGATATTAGAAATGACTATTGAAGAATTGGATCTATCTGTTCGGTCATATAACTGTTTGAAACGGGCAGGTATTAACAGTGTAGAGGATTTAATACAACGCAGTGAAGAAGATATGATGAAGGTAAGAAATTTAGGGAAAAAGTCACTGGAAGAAGTAAATCATAAGTTGGAAGAATTGGCGCTTTCCTTGAGAAATGAAGATGAGTAAAGGAGGTAGGAGAAGCCATGAGTTATCGAAAACTGGGACGTACTAGTAGTCACCGAAAGGCTATGCTGCGCAATATTGTTACCTCTTTGCTAAGAGAAGAAAAGATCGAAACCACTGAGCCTAAAGCCAAAGAATTAAAGCGAGTTGCTGAAAAAATGGTTACCCTTGGTAAGAGAGGGGACCTTAGTGCACGCCGCCAAGCGTTGGGTTATATAAATGATGAGGATGTTGTCACAAAGCTATTCGAAGATATTGCAAAACGTTATGATGAACGTCAAGGCGGCTATACACGTATTATCAAATTGGGTAATCGTCGTGGCGACGGTTCGGCCATGGTTATAATTGAATTAGTTTAACAAAGTACTCTTAAACTAGTTTAGAATGCGTGGGGTCAGGAATATGTACTAGTTGTAAAAACTAGTAAATCCTGGCTTCTATTTTTACCTGGATTTTTCCATGGTCCATTCTAAAGTAAGACTGTTTCTGGACAATAATACAGTGGGTGTGTTGTGATGATAAAAATAGATAATCTTTGGCATAAGTATCGCCGCGGGGGAGAAGAAATTAAAGCATTGAAAGGGGTTAATTTATCCATTGAGCCTGGCCAGTTTGTTGTTGTATTAGGTCATAACGGTTCGGGAAAATCAACCTTAGCTAAACATCTTAATGGCTTGCTATTACCTACTAGTGGAAAAGTATATATTGATGGATTGGATACAGAGGATGAAGAATTGATCTGGGAAATCCGACAAAAAGCAGGCATGGTATTTCAGAACCCTGACAACCAGTTGGTAGCGACAGTTGTGGAAGAAGATATCGCTTTTGGACCGGAAAACTTGGGACTGCCGCCTGAAACAATTAGAAGTAGAGTTGATGAAGCACTAAAAGCGGTCGGGATGGAAGAATTTCGTTATTTCGCACCCCACCTTCTGTCGGGGGGGCAAAAACAGAGAGTGGCCATAGCAGGAATTGTGGCTATGCGTCCATCAATCCTTGTCTTGGATGAGCCGACTGCTATGCTGGACCCTCAGGGCAGGGCTGAGGTAATGTCTACTATTACTAAATTGAATAAGGAAGAGACACTAACTGTAGTACACATTACACACTTTATGGAAGAAGCAATCAATGCCGATAGGATTATAGTCATGGAACAGGGTAATATCGTCATGGAGGGTTCGCCACAGGAAGTGTTTCTTAAGATAGATCAACTACGTAAATTACGATTAGATGCTCCTCAAATGGTGCAGCTAGCAAATCTTCTTAGAAAAGAAGGCTTTCCAATTCCGAACGAGATCATGTCTGTTGAAGAGATGCTGCAGTGGGTTTGTGAAAATAGATAATTTTTTAGAAAATGGTGATAAGTATATGGCTCTAGTATTGGAGAATGTCACATACACCTATAAACCAAAAACTCCTTATGCCCATGATGCTTTAAGAGATATTTCTCTTACCATAAACCAAGGAGAATTTATAGCCATTATTGGTGCTACAGGTTCCGGTAAGTCAACTTTGGTTCAACACTTAAACGGTTTATTAAAGCCTACTAAAGGGCGGGTGTTACTAAACGGTGAAGATATTAACGCTAAAAAAGTTGGCAAAAGGGTCAGACAGAAAGTGGGACTAGTATTCCAGTACCCTGAACATCAACTGTTTGAAGAGACTGTTTATAAAGACGTCGCATTTGGGCCTTTAAATTTCGGGTTTAGTGAAGAAGAGACAGATGAAAGGGTTAAGTATGCATTAAAGTCAGCTGGGTTGGACCTTGAACAGGTTAAAGATAGATCACCTTTTGACTTAAGTGGCGGGCAGATGCGAAGAGTGGCAATTGCGGGAGTACTGGCGATGAAGCCGGAAATACTAATCCTTGATGAACCTACAGCTGGCTTGGACCCCCAGGGGCAGGCGGCAATAATGAATCGTATATCAAGCATGCATCAGGAACAAGGAATTACTATAGTGTTTGTGTCCCATAGTATGGAGAATGTTGCAATGCTTGCCCAGCGGGTAATTGTAATGCATCGCTCTAACCTTGTAATGTCAGGTTCACCCCGAGAAATATTCGCAAAAGGCGAAGAATTGCGCAACATGGGATTAGATATTCCCCAGGTTAGCCAATTGATGAGCGGTTTAATCCGTGCAGGCAAAGAAGTTCGCGGAGATGTTTTGTCCATAGCTGAAGCAAGGTCAGAGTTGTTAAAAATATTAAGGGGTAAGGCTAATGCTTAGTGATATTACAATCGGGCAATATGTGCCCGGCAGTTCTATAATCCACCAGTTGGATCCTCGCACAAAGCTTATTGCAATCATACCGTATATTATTGCATTATTTACTGTTGATAACTGGCAGGGTATTGCGCTCGTAACCATAGTAACCTTATCTATTTTATTTCTTAGTAGATTACCGTGGGGATTCGTCTTTAGAGGGCTTAAGCCAATCATTATTATTATCATTATTACAATACCTCTACATTTATTCTTTACGCCGGGGGAAGTAGTAACAACTTTAGGTCCGTTTAAAATTAGCCAAGAAGGTATCTTTAGAGCAGCTTTTATTTCTCTAAGGTTAATTTATCTGGTTTTGATTACCTCATTGTTAACTTTAACTACGTCCCCTATCAGACTGACTGATGGCTTGGAAAATTTACTTGGTCCTACAAAACGTATCGGTATTCCTGCTCATGAATTAGCAATGATGATGACTATTGCCTTAAGGTTTATTCCAACTTTTCTGGAGGAAACAGAGAAAATCATGAAGGCCCAAAAGGCTAGGGGTGCGGACTTTGAAAGCGGTTCCATTATACGGAAGGGCAAAAATCTTGTACCGCTCTTAGTGCCGTTGTTTATCGGTGCTTTTAGAAGGGCGGATGACCTAGCTATGGCAATGGAAGCAAGATGCTACCGCGGAGGAGAAAATAGAACAAAGATGAAGGATTTGCGATTTGCTGTTCGTGATGGAGTTGCTCTGGCAGTAATAATGGTAGTACTTTCTCTCTCTATAGGTATTCGTATAATAGGTTGAGGTGACGCGGGTGCATAGTGTCAAGTTAACAATTCAGTATGATGGTACCGATTTTAATGGTTGGCAGATTCAAACCAAACAGCCGTCCAGCCGTACGGTTCAGTTTGAAGTGGAAAAGGCTTTGGCTTTTCTAACGGGTGAAATGACTAAGGTGACGGCTGCCGGCAGGACAGATGCGGGGGTTCATGCCCGTGGGCAGGTAATATCGTTTTCTACCGGTAGTAGTATTCCTGTGGATAGGTACCCGGCGGCCTTAAATGGGATACTTGCAAATGATATAGTGGTAGTAAACTCTGAACAAGTACCGGACGATTTCCATGCCCGTTACTGGGTTAAAGAAAAAACGTATATTTACAGGATAATGAATAGTATGTTTCCAGATGTGTTTAATCAACGGTACGTTTATCATATTAGAAGTAAACTAGACGTGGGTCAAATGGCTCTGGCGGCCCGTGCCTTTGAGGGTAATCATAATTTCAGCTCTTTTTGTGCCAGCGGCAGCAGTGTTAAGAGTTTCGACAGATGTATTAAGGCCTGTGAAATCATAGAAGACAAGGAAATGGTTGCATTGGAAATCACTGCTGACGGTTTTCTCTATAATATGGTTAGAATAATAGCAGGAACATTAATAGAAGTGGGCTTAGGTAAAAGGTCGTCTGCAGAAATTGGCGCAGTAATTAAGGCTAAAGACCGTCAAGCGGCAGGCCATACGGCCCCGCCCCACGGGTTGACTTTGGAGAAAGTGTATTATTAAAAGCTTGACAT
>JGI25319J35699_1000909_pt1 | contig 13707 bp, 11 predicted proteins | sample AutmiccommuBRH17_FD_35699 | JGI IMG/M metagenome (IMG submission 35699) | reverse complement strand
GCCCTCCTCGCCGTCGTCGGACGGATCGAGGAATTCCAGCACGATCTCGGCAGCCGGAAAGGTCACGCCGTCCAGCTCGAAATCGCCGGTCTCCTGCACCTGGCCGTTGACCACCGGCACGTGGGCGATGATGGTCTTGCCGATGTTGGCCTGCCAGATCCGCACCACACAGGTGCCGTTCTGCGGAATACGCTCGGCATCTACCAGGCCGGCATGCAGCGCGAACGCGCCGGCGCCGGTTGAAAGGTTGCCGCAGTTGCCGCTCCAGTCGACGAAGGGCTTGTCGATCGACACCTGACCATAGAGATACTCGACGTCATGATCAGGTCGAGTGCTCTTGGACAGGATGACGCATTTGCTGGTGCTGGACGTGGCGCCGCCCATGCCGTCGATGTGCGCCGAATAAGGGTCGGGACTACCGATCACGCGCAAGAACAGCTTGTCGCGCGCAGCGCCCGGCACCTGGCAGCTTTCCGGCAGGTCCTGCAAGCGGAAGAACACGCCCTTGCTGGTGCCGCCACGCATGTAGGTCGCGGGAATTCTAATCTGGGTTTGATGAGCCATGAGTGAGTCCTGGCTGGAAGATGATTGGGTTGTAGGGTGGATCACGCTTGTCCGATCCACCGCGCGGGCTGGTGCGGTGGATGGAAAAGCGCCATCCACCCTACGAGGACGNCCGGTCACGCCTGNCCGAGGAAGTCCTTGGCGAAACGCTGCAGCACGCCGCCGGCCTGGTAGACGCTGACTTCCGCCGCCGTATCGAGGCGGCANGTGACCGGAGCGCGGGTTTCTTCACCGCTCTTGTGATGAATGACCAGCGTCAGGTCGCAGCGCGGCGACAGCTCGCCTTCGATATCGAAGGTTTCGGTGCCATCNAGGCCAAGGGTCAGGCGCGTAGTGCCCGGTTTGAACTCGACCGGCAGCACGCCCATGCCCACCAGGTTGGTACGGTGGATACGCTCGAAGCCTTCGGCGACGATCACCTCGACACCCGCCAGGCGCACGCCCTTGGCCGCCCAGTCACGCGAGCTGCCCTGGCCGTAGTCGGCACCGGCCACGATGATCAGGTTCTGCTTGCGAGTCATGTAGGTTTCGATGGCTTCCCACATGCGCATCACCTTGCCTTCCGGCTCGACGCGCGCCAGCGAACCCTTCTGCACCTTGCCGTCGACCACCGCCATCTCGTTGACCAGCTGCGGGTTGGCGAACGTCGCCCGCTGCGCGGTCAGATGGTCGCCGCGGTGGGTTGCGTAGGAATTGAAGTCCTCTTCCGGCAGCCCCATCTTCGCCAGGTATTCACCGGCCGCCGAATCCAACAGGATGGCGTTGGATGGCGACAGGTGATCGGTGGTGATGTTGTCCGGCAGGATCGCCAGCGGACGCATGCCTTTCAGTGTGCGCTCGCCAGCCAACGCGCCTTCCCAGTACGGCGGACGACGGATGTAGGTGGACATCGGACGCCAGTCGTATAGCGGGCTCTTGGCTTCCTCGATGGTGCCCAGATCGAACATCGGGATGTAGATCTGCTTGAACTGCTCGGGCTTCACCGAGGACGCGACGATGGCGTCGATCTCCTCGTCGGACGGCCAGAGGTCTTTCAGGGTGATCGGATTGCCGTTCTTGTCGGTGCCCAGCACGTCCTGCTCGATATCGAAACGCACGGTACCGGCGATGGCGTACGCGACCACCAGCGGCGGCGAGGCGAGGAAGGCCTGCTTGGCATACGGGTGGATACGGCCGTCGAAGTTGCGGTTACCGGAGAGAACTGCAGTGGCGTACAGGTCGCGCTCGATGATTTCCTGCTGGATCACCGGGTCCAGCGCACCGGACATGCCGTTACAGGTGGTGCAGGCGTAGGCGACGATGCCGAAACCGAGTTTTTCCAGCTCGCTGAGCAGCCCAGCTTCTTCCAGGTACAGCTTGGCGACCTTGGAACCCGGCGCGAAGGACGTCTTCACCCAGGGCTTGCGCACCAGGCCCAACTCGTTGGCCTTTTTCGCCAGTAGGCCGGCGGCCACCACGTTGCGCGGGTTGGAGGTNTTGGTGCAGCTGGTGATAGCGGCNATGATCACCGCACCATCGGGCAGCAGACCTTCGGCCTCTTCGGCGCGCGCTGCAGCCAGCTTGTCTTCGTCGGCGATGCCACGCTCGTGCAGCGCCGAGGTCGGCAGACGCTTGTGCGGGTTGGACGGGCCGGCCATGTTGCGCACCACGCTGGACAGGTCGAATTCGAGCACGCGTTCGTATTCTGCGCCTTCCAGAGCCGTCGCCCACAGGCCCGTTTCCTTGGCGTACTGCTCGACCAGCGCGACCTGCTCCGGCTCGCGACCGGTCAGTTTGAGGTAATCGATGGTCTGCTGGTCGATGTAGAACATCGAAGCGGTGGCGCCGTATTCTGGACACATGTTGGAGATGGTCGCGCGATCGCCGATGGTCAGGCTGTCGGCGCCTTCGCCGAAGAACTCGACCCAAGCTCCGACCACACGTTCCTTGCGCAGGAACTCGGTCAGCGCCAGCACGATATCGGTGGCGGTGATGCCAGGCTGACGCTTGCCGGTCAGGCGNANACCGACGATGTCGGGCAGGCGCATCATNGANGGCAGNCCNAGCATCACGGTNTCNGCNTCCAGGCCGCCAACGCCGATGGCGATCACACCCAGCGCATCGACGTGCGGGGTGTGCGAGTCGGTACCCACGCAGGTGTCCGGAAAGGCCACGCCGCCACGGGCTTGAATCACCGGCGACATCTTCTCCAGATTGATCTGGTGCATGATGCCGTTGCCGGCCGGGATCACGTCGACGTTCTTGAACGCGGTCTTGGTCCACTCGATGAAGTGGAAGCGGTCCTCGTTGCGGCGCTCCTCGACGGCACGGTTCTTCTCGAACGCATCCGGGTCGAAGCCTGCAAATTCAACCGCCAGCGAGTGGTCGACGATCAGCTGGGTCGGCACCACCGGGTTGACCTTCGCCGGGTCGCCGCCCTGCTCCGCAATCGCATCGCGCAGGCCGGCGAGATCGACCAGCGCGGTCTGGCCGAGGATGTCATGGCAGACNACACGAGCCGGATACCACGGAAAATCGAGGTCGCGCTTGCGCTCGATGATCTGCTTCAGCGAATCGNTCAGCGCTTCGGGCTCACAGCGACGCACCAGCTGTTCGGCCAGGACGCGGGAGGTATAGGGCAGCTTGTCGTAGGCACCCGACTGAATGGCTTCGATCGCCTCACGGGTGTCGAAGTAGTCAAGCCCAGTACCTGGCAAAGGTTTGCGGTGTTGTGTATTCATGCCGGAAGAACTCAATTCAGTAATGTTCTGTGGGGCAAGGTGCGGGGAGCCCGACGACGAGCTCCCTCGCTCCGATCAACGCTGGGCGATCGGGACAACCTTGCGCTGCTCCGGACCGATGTACTCGGCGCTCGGCCGAATGATCCGGTTGTTGCTGCGTTGTTCGAACACATGGGACGCCCAGCCGGTGACGCGCGAGCAGACGAAGATCGGCGTGAACAGCTTGGTCGGGATGCCCATGAAGTGATAGGCGGACGCATGGTAGAAGTCGGCGTTCGGGAAGAGCTTCTTCTGCTCCCACATGGTTTCGTCAACGGCGACCGAGACCGGATAAAGCACGGTGTCGCCCACTTCATCCGCGAGCTTTTCGGCCCAGACCTTGATCACCTCGTTGCGCGGGTCGGAAACGCTNTAGATCGCGTGGCCGAAGCCCATGATCTTGTCCTTGCGCTCGAGCATGCCGAGGATCGCTTCGCGGGCTTCTTCCGGACTCTTCCANTGCTCGATCATGTCCATCGCCGCTTCGTTGGCGCCGCCATGCAGCGGACCGCGCAGCGAACCGATGGCACCGGTCACGCAGGAATAGAGGTCAGACAGCGTCGAAGCACAGACACGGGCGGTAAAGGTCGAGGCGTTGAACTCGTGCTCGGCGTAGAGGATCAGCGAGACGTTCATCACCTTGACGTGCAGGTCGCTCGGCTTCTTGTCGTGCAGCAGCGCGAGGAAATGGCCGCCCAGGGTCTCTTCATCACTGGTGCAGTTGATGCGAACACCGTCGTGGGTGAAGCGATACCAGTAGCACATGATCGCCGGGAAAGCCGCCATCAGCCGCTCGGCCACGTCGCGCTGCTGGTCGAAGCTGAGCTCCGGCTCCAGCGTGCCAAGTACGGACGAACCGGTACGCATGACATCCATCGGGTGGGCGCTTGCCGGAATACGCTCGAGCACTTCCTTCAGTGCCTGCGGCAGGTCACGCATGGTCTTCAGGCGATTCTTGTAATCGGCCAGTTGCTGGGTGTTCGGCAGCTCACCATAGAACAGCAGGTAGGCCACTTCCTCGAAATCACACTCGGCTGCCAGGTCGCGCACGTCGTAACCACGATAGGTCAACCCGGCACCGGTCTTGCCCACGGTACACAGGGCAGTCTGTCCGGCGATCTGTCCGCGCAGGCCCGCGCCGCTCAAAACTTTTGCTTCAGCCATTGCTATCTCCTTCTTGGATTTGTTCTGGATACTGCAAATCACGTTGAAAAATGGATCGCAAAGGCCCCATTGGCAAACCCAATGGGGCCTTCTCGTCAGCTCTTCTTCTGAGCGAACAGCGCGTCGAGGTGCTGCTCGAACGTGTGATAGTTGATGCGATCGTAGAGCTCCATGCGGGTTTGCATGGTGTCGATCACGTTCTTCTGCGTGCCGTCACGGCGCAGCGCGGTGTAGACATTTTCCGCGGCCTTGTTCATGGCACGGAACGCCGACAGCGGGTAGAGCACCAGGGAGACGTCGACGCTGGCCAGCTCTTCGGTGGTGTAAAGCGGCGTGGCACCGAACTCGGTGATGTTGGCCANAATTGGCGCCTGCACGCGGTCGGCGAAGGTCTTGTACATCGCCAACTCGGTGATGGCCTCGGGGAAGATCATGTCGGCACCCGCTTCGATGCAGGCCGCGGCACGATCCAGCGCGGAGTTCAGACCTTCCACCGCCAGCGCATCGGTACGCGCCATGATCACGAAGCTGTCGTCGGTGCGCGCGTCCACGGCCGCCTTGATGCGGTCGACCATCTCCTGCTGCGAGACGATTTCCTTGTTTGGACGATGGCCGCAACGCTTGGCACCGACCTGGTCCTCGATGTGGATCGCCGCGGCGCCGAACTTGATCATCGACTTGACGGTACGCGCCACGTTGAACGCCGAGGAGCCGAAGCCGGTGTCGACATCCACCAGCAGNGGCAGATCGCAGACATCGGTGATGCGGCGCACGTCGGTCAGCACATCGTCGAGCCCGGTGATGCCAAGATCCGGCAGACCCAGCGAGCCGGCAGCAACGCCGCCGCCGGACAGATAGATGGCCTTGAAGCCGGCACGCTTGGCCAGCAAGGCGTGGTTGGCGTTGATCGCGCCGACGACCTGGAGCGGATGCTCGCTGGCGACGGCGTCACGGAAACGCTGACCGGCAGAAGGAAGAGTCATGCATTACCCCTTTCATGTGGTGTTTGCTCAAGAACGCCCGTGAAGTGACGTTCGACATTGCGCTTGGAAGCGGCGATATGGCGGCGCATCAGCAGCTCCGCCAGTTCGCCATCGCGTTCGGCGATGGCATCGAGAATCCGGTGGTGTTCGGCGAAGGCCTGATGCGGACGGTTCGGCGTGGTGGAGAACTGGATGCGGTACATGCGCACCAGCTGATAGAGCTCGTCGCACAGCAGCTTGGCCAGTGTGCGGTTGCCGCTGCCCTGAATGATCCGGTAATGGAAGTCGAAGTCGCCTTCCTGCTGGTAATAGCCGACACCGGCCTGAAACGCCTCATCGCGCTCNTGGGTGCTCAGTACCCGGCGCAGGTCGTCGATTTCCGCCTCAGTCATGCGTTCGGCCGCCAGGCGGCAGGCCATGCCTTCCAGGGATTCACGAATCTCGTANAGCTCGATCAACTCGGCATGACTGAGCGACACNACCCTCGCGCCAACATGCGGCACGCGGACCAGCAGCTTCTGCCCTTCCAGCCGGTGGATCGCCTCGCGCAAAGGCCCGCGGCTTATGCCATAGGTACGCGCCAGCTCCGGCTCGGAGATCTTGCTACCCGGGGCAATCTCGCCTTTGACGATGGCAGCCTGGATCAGACGAAACACATGCTCGGCCAGCGTGCCACTGTCGAGCTGTTGCGCGGATGNGTGAAGCTCAACGGTATCCAGCATGATTGTCGACAATTCAGGTTTCGATGCGGCGAAAGTACGCCTGCATTGNCGACCAGTCAACAGCCCGCCTACGCANATTGTCGACACNTTTACTAAAGTCGTAAAAGCGGCAACCTGATCGAGATTAGCTTGAGCCAGGGCAGAGCGCCTTGTAGCGCCGTGAAACCAGCATGCTAGAATGCCAGCCTTTCGCGCCCCCGGCGCTTGCCCGCAATGCCTGTCGCCACTCGATCTCCAGTCATCCCTTCCTTAAGACAACAGGTTCCATGAGAGTAAAAGCCCACTTCCTGCTGTTCTGTACATTACTCCTGCCCGCGATCGGCACCGCTGCCGACAATACGATTTACGGTCTGAACGAACACGTTGGAATCCCCGACTTCAATCTGGAAGTGGACGCCAAGCTCGACACCGGCGCCCAGACCGCGTCGCTCAGTGCGCGTGACATCACCCGATTCAAGCGTGAAGGCGAGTCGTGGGTGCGCTTCTACCTTGCCGTCGACAGCGCCCACGCACACCCCATCGAGCGTCCGCTGGCACGCATCAGCAAGATCAAGCGCCGGGCTGGCGACTATGATCCGGAAGAGGAAAAAACCTACACGGCGCGCCCGGTTATCGAACTCGATCTGTGCATGGGCAAGGCCAAACGCACAATCGAAGTGAACCTCACGGACCGTACCGCTTTCCAATACCCACTTTTGATCGGTTCCGACGCGCTCACCCGCTTCGGCGCCCTGGTCGACCCAAGTCGCACCTTTATTGCCGGCAAACCCGGTTGCCTCAACGAATCTGACGCTGACGAGTAATACCCATGCGCGCTCTCACTCTGCATCTGAAAGTCCTGATCTTCATCCTCGTCGCTCTGGGAATTTCGATCACCGCCTACCAGATCTTCATACTGGGCATTCCGGTTACCGAAGACGAAACCGATGACCTGTGGAATATCGACGCCAAGGTCGAGTTCCAGGCCAGCCCACGCGAGCCGGTCAAGCTGCAGATGTACGTGCCGCCACTGAATCAGGAATTCGTCAGCCTCAACGAAAGCTTCATATCCAACAACTACGGCGTCAGCATCAACCGGGCCGACGGCAACCGCCGCGTCACCTGGTCTGCGCGCCGTGCGAGCGGAAACCAGACGCTCTATTACCGCCTCGTGCTCACCAAGCGCTACAGCGGTGAGCAGACCAAGGCCACCGGGCCGATCTTCCGCGACAGTCTTCCGGTGGAAGGCGCCGAGAAGATCGCTGCAGAAGCGCTGCTTTCTCCGATTCGTCAGCATTCCGCTGATGTGGAAACCTTCATCAGCGAAGCCATCAAGCGGGTCAACAATCCCAACGATGACAACGTCAAGCTGCTACTGGGCGGCGATGCATCCATCCCGAACAAGGCACGCGTCATCGAATTGCTGCTGTCCATCGCTCACGTGCCGATGGAGCGCGTGCATACCATTCGCCTGAACGCAGACCAGCCGCAAACCCCGGAACTCTGGCTACGCAGCTTCAACGGCGACAAGTGGCTGTTCTTCAACCCCGGCACCGGCGAGCAAGGCCTGCCGAATGACCGTCTGGTCTGGTGGACCGGTGACGAGCCGCTGATCAATCTGGAAGGCGGACGCAATCCGCAGGTGACCTTCACGCTCAACAACAGCGAAATGAACGCCATCCGCCTGGCCAAGCTGACCGACGAGAACACCGACGCCGACTTCCTCGAGTACTCGCTGTATGGCCTGCCCCTGCAGACCCAGCAGACCTACCAGATCATGATCATGATCCCGATCGGCGTGCTGGTGATCCTGATCCTGCGCAACCTCGGCGGCCTGCAGACCCTCGGCACCTTCACCCCGGTACTGATTGCCCTGGCATTCCGTGAAACCCAGATCGGCTTCGGCATCATCCTGTTCACGCTGATCACGGCGCTGGGCCTGTCGCTGCGTTCGTACCTGGAACACCTGAAACTGCAGATGCTGCCGCGCCTCTCGGTGGTACTGACGTTCGTCGTGGTGCTGATCGCCGTGATCAGCCTGCTCAGTCACAAGCTCGGCCTGGAGCGCGGCCTGTCGGTCTCCCTGTTCCCGATGGTGATTCTGACCATGACCATCGAGCGTCTGTCGATCACCTGGGAAGAACGTGGCGGCGGCCATGCCTTCAAGGTGGCGGTCGGCACCCTGATCGCCGCGAGCCTGGCCTTCATGCTGATGAACATTCAGGAGCTGACCTACTTCATCTTCACCTTCCCGGCGGTGCTGCTGATCATGGTGGGCTTCATGCTGGCGATGGGTCGCTACCGCGGCTACCGCCTGACCGAGCTGTTCCGCTTCAAAGCCTTTCTGAAGGATTGAGCCATGTTCGGTCTGATCAAGACGTGGAAGGCCCTCGAGGCCAAGGGAATCATGGGCATCAACCGCCGCAACGCGGACTATGTGCTCAAGTACAACAAGCGCAACCTGTATCCGATCGTCGATGACAAGATCATCACCAAGGAGCGGGCCATCGAGGCCGGCATTCATGTGCCGGAGATGTACGGCATCATCGAAACCGAAAAGGACATCGACAAGCTCAAGGATATCGTCAAGGATCACACCGATTTCGTCGTCAAGCCGGCCCAGGGCGCCGGCGGCGACGGCATCCTGGTGATCGCCGACCGTTTCGAAGGCCGCTACAGGACCGTCTCGGGCAAGATCATGACCCATGAGGAGATCGAGCATCAGATCTCCAATATCCTCACCGGGCTGTACTCGCTGGGCGGCCATCGTGACCGCGCACTGATCGAATATCGCGTCACGCCCGACCCGATCTTCAAGAGCATCAGCTACGAAGGTGTGCCGGACATTCGCATCATCGTGCTGATGGGCTACCCGGTCATGGCGATGCTGCGCCTGCCAACCCGTCAATCCGGAGGCAAGGCCAACCTGCACCAGGGCGCCATCGGCGTCGGTGTGGATCTGGCCACCGGCATCACCCTGCGCGGGACCTGGCTGAACAACAAGATCACCAAGCACCCGGACACAACCAACGCGGTGGACGGCGTGCAGTTGCCAAACTGGGACGGCTTCATGAAGCTCGCCGCCGGCTGTTACGAGCTCTGCGGGCTCGGATATATCGGTGTCGACATGGTGCTCGATCAGGAAAAGGGCCCGCTCATTCTCGAGCTGAACGCGCGCCCTGGCCTGAACATCCAGATCGCCAACGACTGTGGGCTGACGCACCGGGCCCATGCAGTCGAGAACCGCCTGGCGGAACTCAAGGAGAAAGGCATCCAGGAAACTCCGGAGGAACGGGTGAAGTTCTCCCAGGAGCTGTTCGGCCATGTCCCGCCCCACGCCTGAATGACGCAAGCCGGGTAGCCCGCGTATCCTCTCGGGCTGCCCCCTCATCGACTCGACCCATGCCCATCTGCACGCTGCATGCCCTGCCCTACCAGGCCGATCCCGCCTATTGGTTCGAGCACATCCGCCATGCCCCAGGGGCGGTGCTGCTCGATTCGGGCAGGCCGAAGGCCGAGCGTGGGCGCTTCGACATTCTCAGCGCCTGGCCACTGGCTGTGCACGAGCCACGCGACGATGAATCAGGGCGTGATTACTTCCACCGTTTGCGCCAGGCGTTGCGCGNACTTGNCTCCGCCGAGCTGCCCGAGAGCTGTGAGCTGCCGTTTGCCGGAGGCCTGATNGGCCTGTTGAGCTACGACTTCGGTGCCCGCCTCGAGACCCTGNCCCAGCGCGCCCTCGACGACAACGGTCTGCCACTGGCGCGTTTCGGCCTTTATGGCTGGGCGCTGATCAGCGATCACCAGAGGCGCACCAGTCAGTTGGTGTTTCACCCAGCAACGACTTCTTCCGAGCAGATGCGACTGATCGCGCTGTTCGATTCAGCCACCACCGTCGAAAGCGCTCCATTCAGGCTGCACAGCCGTTTCGCTGCCGATCTTTCTGTCGACACTTACCGGAACGGCATCGAGCGCATTCAGACCTACATCCAGGCCGGGGACTGCTACCAGGTCAATTTCACCCAGCGTTTTCGTGCCGGCTGCTCGGGTGACCCATGGAGCGCCTATCGCGCGCTGCGAGAAGCTTGCCCAACGCCGTACGCCGGCTTCGTCGCACTGGAAGACGGCGCCATTGCCAGCCTCTCGCCGGAGCGCTTCCTGCGCCTGCAGCAGGGCCANGTNGAAACCCGCCCGATCAAAGGCACCCGTCCACGCGGTGCGGACGAGCNCAGCGACGCCGCACAAGCGCAAGCGCTGCTCGCCAGCGNCAAGGATCGTGCCGANAACCTGATGATCGTCGACCTGCTGCGCAACGACCTCGGCCGCAGCTGCCGCATCGGCAGCGTGCGCGTTCCGCAGCTGTTCGCACTGGAAAGCTACCCCAACGTGCATCACCTGGTGAGCTGCGTGACCGGCGAANTGGCCGACGGCCACGACGCGTTCGATCTGCTGGCCGGCAGCTTTCCCGGCGGCTCGATCACCGGAGCGCCGAAGATCCGCGCCATGCAGATCATCGACGAGCTGGAACCNACGCGCCGCGCAATCTATTGCGGATCGTTGCTGTACGTCGATGTCAGGGGGGAAATGGACAGCTCCATCGCCATTCGCACNCTGCTCATCCGCGATGGGCAAGCCAGCTGCTGGGGCGGCGGTGGCATAGTCGCCGACTCGGACTGGCAGGCGGAGTACCAGGAATCGATCGACAAGGTGAAGGTGCTGCTGCAGACACTGGAGCAGCTACCAGACTGAAGCGACCGACCGTGCACCGGTCGCTTCATCACTCACTAGAGCGCCAGCTTGCGGTTCGACGCCTTGAGAAACTCCTGCTTCAGCTCGTCGAAGGTATGCACCGCTGGGAATTGCGGGAATTCGGCAATCACATTATCCGGCGCATGGAACAGGATGCCGGCATGGGCCTCGCTGAGCATAGTGGTGTCGTTGTAGGAATCGCCCGCGGCAATGACGCGGTAGTAGAGGCTCTTCAGCGCAATGACCGACTGACGCTTGGGGTCCTTCTGACGCAGCTGATAGTCCACGACGCGATCGGTTTCGTCAGTGATCAGGCGGTGACAAAGCAGCGTCGGGAACCCCAACTGGCGCATCAGCGGCTGCGAGAACTCGTAGAAGGTGTCGGACAGGATCACCACCTGGAAGCGCTCGCGCAGCCAGTCGACGAACTCAGGTGCGCCTTCCAGTGGCTTCAGCGTCGCAATCACCTTCTGGATGTCGGCGAGCTTCAGGCCGTGCTCATCGAGGATGCGCAGGCGCTGCTTCATCAACACGTCGTAGTCGGGAATGTCCCGCGTGGTCGCCCGGAGCGATTCGATTCCGGTGGCCTCGGCAAAGGCGATCCAGATTTCCGGAACCAGCACACCTTCCAGGTCGAGACAGGCTATTTCCACGGGGCCACTCCTCAATGCAGAAAATTGAAGGCGGCACTCTAACGGCAGCTCGCCACCGAAGCAACGCAAGGCTTATACCCGAAGCAGCTGATCAGAGTGCCTAAACGTTATTTAGCGGCATAAACGCCTTTTGCTACCATCCGCGGCCTCAGAGCGCCGAAGCGCCAATGCCATCTATAAGGAAGCCGCCCGATGAGCCCCTCTATCGACGTCGCCGCGTTGGCCACAGCCTACGCCGAGAAATCCCCGCAAGACGTTCTAAAGCTCGCCTTCGACCTGTTCGGCGATGATCTGTGGATTTCCTTCAGTGGCGCCGAAGACGTCGTGCTGCTGGACATGGCCTGGAAGCTGAACAAGAACGTCAAGGTGTTCACCCTTGATACCGGGCGACTGCATAGCGAAACCTACCGTTTCATCGAGCAGGTACGCGATCACTACGGCATTGCCATCGAAATCATGACCCCCGATCCGGCATTGCTGCAGCCACTGGTAAACGAGAAAGGCCTGTTCAGTTTCTATCGTGACGGTCACGGCGAATGCTGTGGAATTCGCAAGATCGAGCCATTGCGACGCAAGCTGGCCACCGTCCGCGCCTGGGCTACCGGGCAGCGCCGCGATCAGAGCCCCGGCACACGCAGCCAGGTATCGGTGCTGGAGCTGGATACGGCCTTCTCCACAGCGGATAACGCGCTGTACAAGTTCAACCCGTTGGCGCAGATGACCAGCGAGGAAGTCTGGGGCTACATCCGCATGCTGGAAATCCCCTACAACAGCCTGCACGAGCGCGGTTTCATCAGCATCGGCTGCGAGCCCTGCACCCGCCCGGTACTGCCCAATCAGCACGAGCGCGAAGGNCGCTGGTGGTGGGAGGAAGCCACTCACAAGGAATGCGGGCTGCATGCCGGCAATCTGATCGCCAAGAACTGAAACTCANCCAGGGCCGGNAGCGAAGCAACGATAAAAGGACAGCANGCTNGGCTCCCGGCGTGCNCGNCATGGCTCAGTAAGTCGGCAGTTCCATGCCGTCGAACAGCTCATCCAGNTCCGCCTTGTTACGNCACTGGATCGCCTTCTCCAGCATGTCCCTATCCAGGTGCGGGGCAAACTGCTGGATGAAGTCGCACATGAAGCCGCGCAAGAAGGTGCCGCGGCGGAAGCCGATNTTGGTCACACTGGATTCGAACAGCTCGCTGGCATCCAGTACAACCAGATCGGAGTCGAGCTTGGAATCCACAGCCATTCGCGCAACGATCCCGACACCCAGCCCAAGCCGCACATAGGTCTTGATCACGTCGGCATCGGCGGCGGTGAAGACCACTTTCGGCGAAAGCCCGCGATGCCCGAACGCCTCGTCGAGCTTGGAACGGCCGGTAAACCCGAATACGTAGGTCACGATCGGATGCTCGGCGAGTGCTTCGAGCGTGAGCTTTTCGAGCTTTGCCAGCGGATGNCCCTGAGGCACGATCACACAACGGTTCCAGCGATAGCAGGGCATCATCACCAGATCACCGAACAACTCCAGNCCTTCGGTGGCAATGGCGAAGTCGACNGTGCCGTCGGCGGCCATNTCGGCGATCTGCATCGGCGTACCNTGGTGCATGTGCAGGGAAACGTCAGGGTATTGCTTGATAAAGCTGCTAATAACCTGGGGCAACGCGTAGCGCGCCTGGGTATGGGTGGTGGCGATGCTCAGGGTTCCCTTCTTTTCGTTGGAGAACTCCTGAGCGATCTGCTTGATGCTCTCGCATTTGCGCAGGATCTCGCCTGCCGTCGTGATGATGCGCTCCCCCGCTGGCGTGACACGGGTCAGATGCTTGCCGCTGCGGGCGAACACCTCGACGCCGAGCTCGTCTTCCAGCAGTCGGATCTGCTTGCTGATNCCGGGTTGCGAGGTGAACAGACTCTGCGCCGTTGCCGAAACGTTGAGGTCATGGTGCGCCACTTCCCAGATGTAACGCAGTTGTTGAAGCTTCATAGAAATCCCTCAAGGCAAAGGCACCACTGCGCCTGCCGCAACACTTATAACCTTATGAACGACGCGCCAACGGATGATAGATGTTCCGCCTGGCGTTTGCTGTGCGACCTTTGGTCTGACTCGCCGCGACTGCCGTTGAGCTTAGCAGCGCGGCGAAAA
>JGI25319J35699_1000906_pt1 | contig 13730 bp, 13 predicted proteins | sample AutmiccommuBRH17_FD_35699 | JGI IMG/M metagenome (IMG submission 35699) | reverse complement strand
CAGCAAAATCAGGTTTTTGCGCTAGAGTCCAGTTTTACCGGCAGCATTAACGGCCATGCAGTCGAAGGAAAATCCATCATTCATGGGCCCTGTGAACTAACTCAAGGGGAAATCGGCTTTATTAGCGAAGAGCAGGATGATCCCTATATAGCTGCATCCTTGGATTATCAAAAATTGGCCGAAACAATAAAAGATTACCCTATTCATAATTTTTATAATAAAAAACTGTACAAAGAGCTTTTTTCTGAACTGTTATAAAGAGGTGGCGGACATTGGGTAAAATTCAAAGTATTCAACAACAAATGCTGCTTAAGTTTTTATTATTTAAAAGCCGGCCAGGTAGGATAAAGTCTTTCCTAGACTCCAAATCATATTGTCACGCTGAGCCGTCTCAATCTAATCAGGTTAGAGTAGCTGCTGTTCAAGGCAAATTGAGCCTAGTTAACAATCCTATTGAATATGCGGATATTATGTATCAGTATGTTGAAGAAGCTGTCAGGCAGGGGGCTCAATTGGTTGTTTTCCCGGAAGATAATGCTGCTCATTTAGTTGGCATGCTGCCTGGAATATCAGAAAACGCGGATATGTCCCAAACTATGGCTGATTTAGGAAGTGAGGTAAAAGTAGCGGATATTTTTAATTATCTATCTCCGGTGACAAAACAGGTTTTTGAGACTGTTTTTAGTTACCTTGCCGCTCATTTTAGAGTGCATATAATGGCAGGCAGTATTTTGGTTTCCGATGGTAAGAATAAAACCATTAACCAAGCCTATTTGTTTGGTCCCGACGGAGCCATCATAGGAAGACAGCAAAAGCTTCACTTACTGCCGCTGGAATTAGACTGGGGATTAAGCTGCGGGGAAGAACTATCTGTTTTCCCAACTCCCGTTGGCAAACTAGCTTTTCCAATTTGTATGGATGCGACATATTTTGAAACTTTTCGTTCTTCGGTACTTAAGGGGGCTGAAACTGTAATTATCCCTGCGGCAAATCCTGATAAGTATAACTTCTGGAAAGAACTGCGAGGGGTTTGGCCAAGAGTTCAGGAAAGTGCAGTATTTGGCATTAGATCCTGTATGGTTGGGCAGTTATTAGGTATCACTCTAACAGGTAGATCAGGCATTTATACCCCATTAGAGCTTACTCCAAAGAAGGACGGAATTTTGGCCGAGGCCAAAACCTACGATGAACATGAAATAATCGTGGCTAATCTGGACTATAACCTTTTGAGGGATTATAGACGAAATGAAGGATTTATGAACTATTTAAATATTGACCTCTGTAAACGATATCTGCCTCATTTATACAAATGACNCTTGGATAGAGAATGGNGAGAATGAGCATAATATTACAGGAGGTGGATNTCATGAAAAAACGAGTTGCTGTAGAGCAGACTTTAAAAAACGTTGGTACATTTTTGCAANAGAAGGGTTACGAAATTGCATCGCTGGACCCTTTAAGCGAGAGTAAGGCCGAATTACATAATGTTTCTGCGGTTATCATCAGCGGGCAGGACGAGAATATGATGGGCATGCAGGATATGGTGACCCAGTCCGTGGTAATTGACGCAAGGGGCATGACTGAAGAACAAGTTTATGAACGCCTACAAGATTTAGAACAGAAGCAACAGCAGAAACAGAACCAGAACCAGAACCAAACGTACCAAACTCAGACCCAAACTCAAAACTTAACTGCAGCCCAGACGCAAACATCAAACCCCATCAGCCAAAAGACAGGCAAGCAGGAGCAAGAGGAGTATATGGGCTTAACAAAAACTAAAGTTTAAAGAGGTTGTTCGAAAAGTCCACCGCAGGTGAACGGCGAATTTCTGCGTTGCTTAGTCTTTGAAGCTGCTCACGTACGCATCAGTACGCTCCGCGCTTCCAAAGCCTTCGCGCCTTGAACTTCTTGTTCCTGCTACGATGCACTTTTCGAACACGCACTTAAAGATGAACTTTCCGAGCGTGTACTAAAAGAACTGCCCTTAGCGGGCAGTTTTTTCTGTATTCAAAAAATTTGTTAAGTACAACTAGTTTTCTTTATGGAAAACAAGGAAACCGGTATTCATTACAGAATATTCTTAATAGGATAGTACTAAGGAGTTGATATCGGTGCTTGTAGAAGAAGTTATGCGGAAAAAAGTAATAACTATTCATCCGGAACAATCAGTGTTGGAAGCCTTACAAATAATCAGGGCTAATCGAATAAGGCACCTTCCTGTGACGGATGCAAACGACTTGGTGGGAATAGTATCAGATCGTGACTTGAGGGATGTTAGTCCTTCAGTGCTGACCAATGAGGATACCCAATTGCTCCAGCAGACCAGAATTAGACAGATTATGATAGAGGATGTAATTAGCGTCCACCCATTGGATTATTTAGAAGATGCGGCAATGTTAATGTATCAACATACAATAGGCTGCTTGCCTGTTATTAGACAAAAACGGTTGATAGGAATTGTAACGGAAACGGATTTGTTACGGGCATTAGTAGAACTGACCGGAGCCATCGACCCCGGTTCGACACTGGAAATTAGGGTCCCGGAGCGCTATGGCCCTCTGGCAGAGATTACTCAGATTATCAAAGCTCATAAAGTCAGTATCGCAAGCTGCTTTATCAGACCGGATTCATCATCCCAGCATAGACTGATAACCTTACGGCTTAGAACTATTGATCCGACGGAGATTATTTCTCAGATAGCAAGTGCCGGTTATCAGATGCTCAGGCCCTTTGCTAAAGGAGAGGATAAGGATGAGTAAAAGTCCATATTTGGTTTATTCGCCTGAGCTATTATCATATAATTTTGGGCCTCAACATCCGTTCAATCCCCTACGAATTAAACTTACTATTGATCTAATGCAGGATATTGGGCTATTTAAACCGGGTTACGTCGTGCCGCCTAGTGATGCTCAACTGGAAGATCTGCTGTTGGTACATGATAACCATTACGTCGAGGCCGTAAAAAGAGCAGGCAGTAATGGCACAGCAGATGAACAGGATACACAATACTATGAACTGGGCACCGAAGACAATCCTGTTTTCAGTAAGATGCATGAGGCTACTTCTTTGCTGGTAGGAAGTACCCTTAGTGGTGCGAAACATATTCTTTCCGGTAAGGCAGATCATGCTTTAAACCTGTCCGGAGGCCTACACCATGCCCAACGGGCTAAGGCTTCAGGGTTTTGTATCTACAATGATCTAGCAGTTGCCATTGCGTTTTTTAGAAAACAGGGCATGAAAGTGGTCTATGTGGACATTGATGCCCATCACGGTGATGGCGTCCAATGGATGTTTTATGATGATCCTAATGTACTGACCGTATCCTTACATGAATCAGGCAGATATCTGTTTCCCGGAACAGGTACCATCTATGAACGAGGCAGTCGGGCAGGCTTTGGATATGCCGTAAATATTCCCTTGGAACCATTTACTGAAGACTGCTCATTTGTGGAGGTTTTTGATAAGGTAGTTCCAAAGGTTATAGCTCAGTTTAAGCCGGATATTATTGTTAGTCAACATGGCTGCGACAGTCATGAATTTGATCCACTGGCGCACCTTTCCTTTACTACAGAGTCGTTTGCTCATGCAGCGAAAAGCCTGCATAGTTTAGCCCATAAACACTGCAGCGGCAGGTGGTTGGCTGCCGGCGGCGGGGGTTATGATTTTTGGCGCGTGGTTCCACGTGTTTGGAGTGCCCTATGGGCGGAAATGTTAGAAGAAAGTGTTCCTGAGCGTGTGCCGCAACACTGGTTAGAAAAATATAAAAAATTTCCCAAGGTTTCATTGCCTGAAACAATGAAAGACGATCCGGCTGCGTTCCCTCCTAAGCCAAGGCGGGATGAAATTTCCGAGAAAAACATTCTTACCGTAGAGAAAACTATGAACCCCCAGTTTCTTATGAAAGGAGACCCTGAGGAGCAGGCTGCGGCCGCGTACCAATAAACAGATTTATCTAATAATTTTAAACTATTTTAACATTGGAACTTTAGCTGGAGTTGTTGAATATACGGGCCTTTTCCAGGTATAATGCAGTCAAGCTGGGAAATGTAAATTGTATCCGGTTAATAATTTTGGGGGGAGTCTTTATGACTCAAAGGACAATTATGGCAGAAGATCTGGATACCGGAAAATTGGAAACACGCTTGGTGGCCCGACAAACCGATAGGGGCCAAATATTCGTTACTGGTCCGGTTAGTGAGGAAGAACTTACTACATGGAGAATGGAAGACGGCTTACGTTCCTTTCGACCTCCTGAACAGCAGAAGGAAGCACTGATTACCATAACCGGCATGAAACATGGACAGGTTTTTGTTGCTAGATATGAAGATACAATCATTGGTTATGTTACTTTTCATGCACCGGAGGAATTTGAACGGTGGAGTGAGAGTTCACTAAATAATATTGTCGAATTGGGTGCCATAGAAATATGCCCTGCATGGAGAAATTACGGGTTGGGTAAATCGTTGTTAAAAGTTGCTTTTGCTGAAGAGGTATTTGAAGAGTATATAGTGCTTGCAACGGAATATTATTGGCATTGGGATTTAAAAGGTACGGATTTAAACGAGTGGAAATACAGAGATTTAATGAGCAGACTGATGGGTACAGTGGATATGATTCCCATGGGCACAGATGACCCGGAAATCACCTCACACCCTGCTAACATGCTTATGGTTAAAATAGGTTCTAAGGTAACGGAAGGCGATATCTTTGAATTTAACAACTTACGCTACAAATATAAAAGAATGCTGTAGAAAGAGCCAAATATTGGCTCTTTTTTCATTTTATATTTATGGTTGCTAACTAATCCTAGAATATGTCGTCGAAAAGTTGACGGAATTTGTTTTGAATGGCCCCTTTAGTTGCGACAAATATTGAAGGTGCTTATTGATATAATAAGCCATGAAAATCTGGCAAATATTGGAGGAGGGCTGTTGCCTTTAGTAAGCATTGGGGCATGGAGCCTGATAACCGGGCAAATTTGGGATGGTTTTCTATGGGGGTTTTTCATGAGGAGAATACTATCTATTTCATTGATACTGTTTTTGGTGTTTTGCGGAATTATTATTTCTACACAAGGTAACTTCCTTGGCTATAAACTTTTGGTTGTAATTAGCGGCAGTATGGAGCCGGATGTGCCGGTAGGAGCAATTATCGGTGTTAAAGCCGTCCCTCCGGATGCCATAGAACTTGGCGATGTGATTACTTATAAAGAGAGTTCAACCAGCGCCTTGGTTACTCATCGGGTTGTTTCAATTGACAAGGATAATAATTTCATTACCAAAGGAGATGCTAATGAAAAATCAGACCCGGATTTAGTGTATTCAAACTCTTTAATAGGGAAAACTTTCTTTGTATTACCCTATTTAGGCTACTTGGTCATTATTTTTCATAATCAATATTTGCTGCTCATCCCAATAATGCTTATTGCTATCCTGCTTGTAAAGGAAATAATTGCTTATCGCAGAAAAATCTTCAAGCAAAAGATGGAAGAACCATTTAAGTGGCTGGACATAAGATAGAATCGGGGACATTCCTGTCCTAAAGAATAACCCGGGCTTCAGCAGGTGTGTCCCCATTCCCCAGCCAACATTCCTGTCTTAAAGAATTACCTGAGCTTCAGCAGGTGTGTCCCCATTCCCCAGCCGAAGCAGAGGGCAGTTAGTTATCGGATAGAATTTTTTTGGAATATTTAAAATTGTAGGAGGGGTCATAGTGCCGTATAAAGTTTGCCCACATTGTGAAGGCAGATCTTATTCCGCCAGCAGTACAGGTAAATGGGTTTGCCCGTATTGCAGGAGGGATATTACCGGTAGCAAAGAGTTTTTCCATAAATGGACTGTTGTGAGAGGTAATGTTTACTTAATGCCTTGGGTTCAAGAATGGGAAGTAGAAAAGAAGGTACTGAGTTAAATTTGACATTTTAAAAAACAATTGTTATCATGTTTTTGTTACAAATCAAACGGCTGCAGACATTGGCGGCTGTTTTTATTTAGCGAACCAAAAGCTTATTTAATCCGAAAGGATGGTTGGATGTGTGAAAAAGATGTTACGCTCAGGAGAGAGGTTTTCCGTGAAGATTTAGAACAGTTGTTGAAGTGGGTAGAGGATTCGGATGTGAATAGATATCTTAATGAACAACAAGGCGTTGGTAAAGAGCTAAGAAAGGCCATAGTTAAAAGCCAGAATAGTCTCTTTACCCATCGGTTAAACCAAGAAGGTCGGTTTTTTTTAGTTGAAGATGCTGATGATGACCAGCCTATTGGCTACTTGCGGGTGGTAAATAAAGCGACTGAAGGTGAAATAGTTGTTGCCATTGGCGAAAAAGACAGATGGGGTCAAGGATTAGGAAAAAGTTCGCTGTGGGAAGGCTTGAAGGTCGCGTTCTTTAATATGCGTCTAGAAGGGTTATATGCCAAAATCCATCGTAAAAACAAGCGCTCAATTAACTTATTCAAGAAACTAGGTTTTCAACCACTGGACGAAACTGAAAAAGAGAAGATATTCTACTTATCCCAGGATAAATTTTTAGAATTGGCAGTTGCGTAAAATATTACTAGCCCACATTGCTTGCAAAGTAGCGATTTTTATGGCATAATATTTCTTGCACTAAAAATAAATGTGGGGGCGTAGCTCAGCTGGGAGAGCGCTAGACTGGCAGTCTAGAGGTCAGGGGTTCGAGCCCCCTCGTCTCCACCACATTTCATGCGGGATCCACTAGGTGGACCATCGCCGTCCAGGCTTTGGTTCGGGTGCGATTCCTGAGTCCCGCTCCAATTATAAGAACAGCCGTTTGGTTGTTCTTGTTTTTGCGGTGGAAACTATTTGAGATGAAAAGGAATGTCTATCCAGGAGCTATATGCAGAATTGGCTGAACGAAATGCGCAACCAGCTTATTATTAATGATGTGGTTGAAAGCTATAAAAGCGGAAGGAATTGTGTTGTCTTAACAACTGCACATGCTGAATTGCTCGCGAAAGAATTGAACAAAATAATTTCTGATGTTAGAGTGCTTTGGGTAGAATGGGTGCAAAGGAAACAAGGGAAACCCTTAAACAGATTGCTAATACCCCTTGGATAAACCTTTGGCATTGGTCGCTACAGGCAAGTACATAGGGGAGGGTTTTGACGAACCCCGTCTAGATACGTTATTTTTAGCCATGCCCATATCATGGAAAGGAACACTACAGCAATATGCGGGACGCCTACACAGACTATCTGAGAACAAGAATGAGGTAAGGATTTATGATTATGTGGACATCCGTGTAAGGGTGTTGGAGAAAATGCTAAATTTATACGCTAGTTTGATTCTGGGTATGGTGATTATACCAAAGAACGTCACGAATGGCTTGATAGCATAGATATTGAAACAATTATTAAACAGGCTGAAGCAAGAAGAAGGAGCCCTTAATGCTCTTTTGTTACTCATTGGTTAAGAATTCATTGTGGCTATAAAAGTAAAGCAGCCTTACATTCAATATGGCTGTTTTTTATTATCCAATCAATTGATGACTGTATTTAGGGGATGTGTTTCTATCTAAAGCGGGAGAGCGTTAGACTGGCAGTCTAGAGATCAGGGGTTCGAGCCCCCTCGTCTCCACCAAATGTAACGCGAAAAATGATAGCGATAAAAAATAAAATGAGATACTAAAAGACGGTATTCGATGAGGTTTTATTGGGTGGCGTTTTTTGTATTTGATCTAATGAGATAGATTTCCATATTCAAAATAGATTGCAAATGAAGGATTATTTCTTAGGATGTCGAAAATTTTAGAAATAATACTGAAAATTAAATAAATTCTGTTGCATATTTAGAACTGCGGTGTAATTTAAACAGGGGGTGTGGTTTGGATGATAGAGAATAATCAAGTCAAACATTCTAAAAAGGAGTGTCCTGAAGAATTAAGTAATGAGACTTTAAAGAGAATATTAGATAATTCATACGATGAAATTTATGTTACTGACAAAAATGGCATCGCCATTTATGTAAACGAAGCGTGTGAAAGACATTATGGAATGAAACCGTCAGAAGTTATAGGAAAACCTGCATTACAACTCTCTAACGATGGATATTGGTCTCCTTCAATCATATCTGTAATTCTCCAGGAGAAGAAACGAGTTACTGTAGAAATGGAAACCAATATTGGTCGTAAATTAGTTGTAACTGCAACACCTGTGTTCGATAAAAACGGAGAACTTGAATTAGTGGTCCAAAATAGTAGAGATATAACTCAGATAGAGGAGATCAAGAAAAATTTAGAAGAAACAAAGCACTTAGTATTAAAATATAAGCAAGAGGCTGAAAAATTAAGAGAAAGAGTTCTTAAGGCCCATGATGTGGTGTCCCACAGTAAACCAATGAGAAATTTGTTAGAGTTGGCTCAAAAAGTTGCTCCGGTTGATTCGAGCATATTAATTCTAGGAGAATCAGGAACTGGTAAGGGTGTTATGGCGAAACATATTCATAAGATGAGTAAACGTAAAGATGGCCCCTTTATAGTTATTAACTGTGCTGCGATTCCGGATGACCTTTTAGAAACGGAGTTATTCGGATACGCTCCTGGAACTTTTACTGGAGCAGATAAAAACGGTAAGATCGGTCTGATAGAGTTAGCCAATGGAGGAACTCTTTTCTTAGATGAAATTGGTGAAATTCCAATCAAACTACAGGCTAAACTTCTGCATGTTCTCCAAGAATTTAAATTCAGTCCCGTTGGTGGAAGAGAGTCAAAAAAAGTAGACTGTCGAATTATTGCTGCTACTAATCAGAATCTAGATAAAGCGGTGAAGGAAGGCAATTTTAGAGAAGATCTTTACTATCGCTTAAAAGTCATTGAAATGGAAATACCATCTTTGCGAGAAAGACCAGAAGACATACTTCCTTTGATTTATTTCTTCTTAAATAGGTTTGACAAAAAGTATAGTTCAACTCATCAATTCTCTCAGGAAGCGCTGGACATGCTAATTCAATATCCATGGCCCGGAAACATTCGGGAACTTGAACACCTAATAGAGCGACTGGTTATTACAGTTCAAGAAAATATTATTAATCCACAGGATTTACCTGATGCTTTTCATAAAAACTTGGACGACCAGTTTGATATCCCATTTACTACACTTGCTCCACTTGATTTAGCTCTTGAGCACGTAGAGAAAAAATTAATTAGTAAAGCTTATAAACAGTTAGGAAGTTCCTATAAAGTAGCCAAAAAGTTAAATATTAGTCAGAGTAAAGCTTCTAGATTAATACGCAAGTATTGTTCAGAAGAAGAGCAAATTTAAAATTGACTTAAAACAAGTCACAATTGACTCAATAAAATTATAAATTAGATAAATGATATGTCAAGACAAGGTAAATCAAAAGTAACTTAAATTAAATTCGTTTTGATTTATTAAAAGAGATACATTTCTAAAGCGTTGTTATCTCTCGAATTCTGCCAATATTTTAGCCTATAATTGATTGGGAATAAAATCCCGATTGTTTTTTGGTATACAAATTGCAATGTAAATTTTGTCGTAAGTCACGCAAGAATTAATAGAAGGAGGAAAGAAGACCCTTATTTTTGTTTTAATTTAGATAAGATTATAACAAGCAAGTCAAAATCGGATAAGCTTTAAGAGATAAGGAGGCTAACATGAGGAATGGCAAAATAGATCCCGGTATTTTCTGGCCGGGGTTAATTGTACTATCTATCTTACTTTCTTCGTTAGTATTTGTTCCGAATACCGAACAAACTATTAACTCTTTACTGAGTTTTATAACTTTTAAATTTGATTGGCTTTTTCTGTTAGTAACTTTTAGTGGTTTTATCTTTTTGTTATGGTTGGCTTTTGGGCCTTATGGAACGATAAGATTTGGAGGTAAAGAACAAAAACCTGAATTTTCTACCTTTAGTTGGATTACTATGTTATTCTGCGCAGGAATTGGCTCAGCTCTTATTTATTGGGCTATAATTGAACCCCTGTATTATTTGAATGGACCCCCTTTTGGGTTAGAGCCCAATACTAAGGAAGCTGCCGGATGGTCCATTGCCTATGGATTTTTCCATTGGGGTTTTAGCGCTTGGGGAATTTATGCTATTCCCGCCGTAGTTCTTTCATATTCGTTATATAATAGGAAAAATTATGCGTTAAGGCCTAGTGCTGCCTGTCGTGGTGTCTTAGGAGATATGGTAGACGGTTGGGTTGGCAAGTTAATTGATATTACAATAATGTTTGGTTTAATCGGAGGAGTTGGCACAACTTTAGGAGTAAATGTTCCGATGATATCAGCAGTTGTTGGTGAGATATTCGGCGTCAGCCGATCCTTTTGGGTAGATTTTGGAGTTATCGTTATATGGACGAGCTTATTTGGGGCTAGTGCCTATTTGGGTCTACAAAAAGGTATAAAAATCCTTAGTGACCTAAATGCGGTTCTGGCATTGTTGTTAGCAGTGTTTATTTTAATTGTTGGACCAACATCGCTGATTCTTTCAAATTTCTCAAATAGTTTGGGTGTTATGCTCCAAAATTTCCTTCAAATGAGTTTCGGGACCGATCCCTTTATGCAATCAGGTTTTCCGCAAAATTGGACGGTTTTTTATTGGGCTTGGTGGTTTGCCTATTCAGTCTATATGGGCATTTTCGTGGCAAGGATTTCTAAGGGCCGTACTATAAAAGAATTAATCATAGCTATGGTTATGTGGGGAAGTCTAGGCTGCTTCTTGTTTTTCGCTATTTTCGGTACCTATGTTCTTGATCTTGACTTAAATGGTATCATCCCACTATCAAGAATGCTTCAAGAAAACAATGACACCGGAGTTATAGTGGCCATGCTTAATTCTTTGCCTATGAGATCAGTATTACTACCGTTTTTTGTTGTGGTTAGTCTTATTTTTCAAGCCACTACTTTAGATTCAGCTGCTTACACTCTAGCAGCTATTACCACTAAGCGAGAGTTTGGTGATGAGGAACCTGCTCGCTGGAATAGAGTTCTTTGGTCTGCGGTTTTAGGAGTGTTAGCAATTGTGCTCCTCGCCATTGGAGGTTTGAAGGTAGTTCAACTATCTTCTGTAGTCGTGGGGGTACCAGTTATATTGGTGTTAGTGTTATTTATACTATCCTTCATGAAGTGGTTAAAAGAAGAAACTATCTAAACAGAACCCTTACGGAGAAACAACCCGGAAGGGTTTTTTTATTTAGTCATGAGTTATCGAAGACTTGGCAAGTCGGGCATGACTTTAATTTTAAAAATGTAGGAGAACATATTAGCTAAACTAAAGGGGCAGGGGAAAATTGGTTTGTCCGGATTTCCTTTGTATAGATAGAGATTGTTCCCCGAGGTAAGTATTTTCCCTAAGATTAAATTTAATGTTGGCATGAGTATTGCTGTTTAATAAAAAACAAAATATATTCAATGTTAAGTTAAGGGGGGGGATGTCAAATTAAAAGAGTTGCGCCGAAGGTTATAAACTTTTATAAAGGAGGAAGTAATAGTGTCTTTAGCGACTAAATTTAGAGTTCTCTCTAGCGCAGATCTGAACAGGGTTCATGAGGCAACAGTGAGAGTTCTTGAAGAAACAGGTATAGGCTTCCAGGAGAAGGAAGTTCAGGAATTATTTAAGAAGCATGGTGCAAAAGTCGAAGGTGAGATTGTATACATCTCTAGAAAGATGTTAGAAGATGCATTAAAGACAGTTCCCTCAACTTTCAAATGGTGGGCGAGAAATGAAGCTAATTCAATAGTTGTTGGAGGAGAGCAAGAGCGAACACATATATCTCCTAACAGTGGTCCGGTCTATGTCCAGGATCTTGATAATGGAAGAAGATTAGGCAAAATGGAGGATGTAGTTAATTTATACAAGTTAGCACAGGCAAGTAGCGTTGTTAACACGGTAGGACATATACCTGTCAATCCCAGTGATGTAGGCACCAGTGAAAAGAGCTTAACAGTATTTTACAATTTATTAAAGAATACAGATAAACCTTTAATAGGTTATGAATCAACACCGGAAGAGATACGAAAGATTTTTGAAATGATTGAAATAACAATGGGACAAAAAGGGTATCTGTTAGATCATCCCGCTATAGCTATCAGTGTTAACCCGTTAAGTCCTTTGAGATTTGATGATAAGGCATGCCAAAGAATAGTTGAATATGCAAAATATCGTCAACCTGTTATGATATTATCTTGTGCTCTGGCAGGGGTGTCCGCACCAGTTAATATATTGGGATCTGCAGTCTTACAAAATGCTGAAATGCTTGCAGGATTAGTATTGACTCAAATTGCAAATGCCGGTTCTCCATATATCTATTCACCTGCTTCGACTGTGGCTAATATGCAAAAGGGCAGCTATATTACGGGAACACCTGAAGCAAACCTAATAAACGTTGCCTGTATTCAACTGGCTCAGGAGCTATATGAAATTCCTTGTAGATCCATGGCAGGGCTCACTGATGCAAAAACAATTGACTGTCAATCAGGCTATGAGACAATGCAGAACTTATTTATGTTAATGCTTTCCGGGGTACATGTAATCAATGAATGTGTTGGTGTATTAGATTCAATAATGACTACTTCCTATGAAAAATTTATCATTGATGAAGAAATGATGAGCAGAATCTTATGTGTAATGAGAGGGGTAGACACTTCTGAAGATGCTCTTTCGGTAGACGTAATCAAAGAAATTGGTCAAGCAGGTTCGTATCTAATGCACCCAAATACTTTTGAGCACTTTCGTGAAAGATGGACTCCAACCGTATCTGACTGGAACTCATATGATAATTGGAAAGAGCAGGGTTCTGAAGATGTGGCTATCAGGGCCAATAGAAAGTATAAAGAAATCCTCGAAAAGGCTCCAGAATCATTGCTTGACAAAGAGCTTGATCTTCAGCTTCAGAACTATGTAAACAAGGCTATCAACAAGTAAATCAATGAGATAGGAGGTGCTTTTGTGGCACTAAAGTCAAGATTCGAAGTAATTACAAAAGCAGATTACCCGAGAATTCATGAAGCATCATTAAAAATTCTAGCAGAAACTGGAGTCGCTTTTCACCACGAAAAAGCTTTAGAAGTTTTTAAAAAACATGGTGCAAAAGTAGACGGTAACATCGTTTACATCCCTAAAAAAATGGTGGAAGATGCAGTGGAAACTGCTCCCAGTACCTTTAAATGGCGTGGTCGTAATGATAAAAAATCAGTGGTCGTTGGCGAAGGGTTTCTTGTTCAACCTAATGTAGGGCCGGTATATATCCAGGACATGGATAATGGGCGAAGACTCGCGACCATTGACGATTTTGCCAATATCCAAAAGTTATGCCAGGCCAGTGAAGTAGTTAATATCGCCGGTACAATACCTGTTGACCCGAGTGATGTTCCCTCCGAGCAAAAACATCTTAGCATGATGTATCATACGCTTAAAAATACAGATAAGCCCATCATTGGTATGTGTGCCGAGGCTAAGGAAGTAAAAGAGCAACTAGACATGGTTGCCTTAGCCATGGGTGGAGAGGAATTTCTTAAAGAAAATCACTATGTAGGAGTGTTAGTAAATTCGTTAAGTCCTTTAGCTTATGCTCCGGAAACCTTAGAAACTATGATACTTTATGCTGAAAGAAATCAGCCAATTCTGCTTGCTCCGTGCATGATGGCAGGGGTATCGGCTCCAATAAGTTTATTAGGGACCGCTGTATTACAAAATACAGAGACACTGGCAGGTCTGGTCTTAACCCAGCTAATTAACCCAGGTACTCCG
>JGI25319J35699_1000895_pt1 | contig 13865 bp, 14 predicted proteins | sample AutmiccommuBRH17_FD_35699 | JGI IMG/M metagenome (IMG submission 35699) | reverse complement strand
AAATGACAGGTCCATGGACGCGCTCCGATTATTCTACGATATCGAAATACTGAACGACCGGCGCACCCGCCAGGCAACCACCGAGTTTGGGGCCGGCCGCCTTGAAGTACTCGGTCTGGCCATGGGCCTTGAGATCGTCCGATGACGCATACTGCTCCATGAATATGTAGTCCGTTTCGGATCCCTTTTCCTTGTACAACTGGTACGTCAGGCAACCCGGCTCGTTTGCTTTCACCTTGGCCATCAGGTCTTTGCCGACCTGCTCGAATTCAGCCTGTTTCCCGTCCTGGATTTTCAGTTTGGCGATGACACCGATCATGAATGCTCTCCCTTATTCACTTGCATGTTTTCAGTCACACTATGACCTTCCGGATTCCGGGCAAGGTTGACCCAAGGGAGAGTCGCAAAAAAATCGATAGGCGCACCCTCGTAGCGACGTGGCATAGCACTTTGACACTCACTGGCTGACCATTTCGCGTACTTGGCGTAAAACGGAACAGGAATTGCTGTACCAGAGCCACTTGGACACGCGACGCGGAAAATCATGGTGAATACGGCCCCTCTAACCATTAAAAAGTCGATTGAAACCCTCGATTCGACGTGGGTTATCGCCGTGATACCTGCCTTGAACGAGGCGCAGCATATCGAACAATGTGTTCGCTCGTTAATGGCCGGCGACCCGTGGCTCCGGGAGGTTCCCTTGATTGTGGCCGACGGAGGCAGCACAGACGACACAATAGCAATCGTCAAGCGCCTGATGTCGGAGTTTGCGAACTTGCGCCTGATACACAACAGCAAACGTTTCCAGTCCGCAGCGATGAACTTGGCCGTTGCCCAATGCACCGGCAATGACACGCGGTATGTTGTACGCTGCGACGCCCACTCGATTTTTCCCGCAGGATTCATCCGCTCGGTCGCCACCTCGCTCGCCAGAACACGGGCAGCATCGGTTGTTATTCCCATGGATGCGCGCGGTGAAACATGCTTCCAGAAAGCGAATGCCTGGATCGTTGATACGCCGCTGGGCTCAGGCGGGTCGGCCCATCGCGGCGGCAAGCAGTCGGGTTATGTCGACCATGGGCACCATGCCGGCTTCGATCTCTCCGTTTTCAGGGCAATCGGCGGCTACGACGAGTCCTTCTCCCATAACGAGGATGCCGAATATGATGAGCGCGTCGTTCGGGCGGGCGAGCGGATTTTCCTCGATGCAACTATTCGCAAGGTCTATTTCCCGCGCCAATCCGTCACCGCACTGGCGCGGCAATATTACAGCTATGGCAGAGGGCGCGCGCGAACGATACGAAAGCACGGCAAACGGCCAAAGATACGTCAGATGCTGCCGGTTCTTGCCCTGCTTGGCTCGCTCGGAGGCCTGCTCGTCGCCCCCCTCGCCCCAATCGGCCTGCTGCTCCCGACTGGCTATCTTCTCATTCTAGCCATTGCCTCTGTGTTTATGTGCCTGACCAAAAGGTCGCTGTGCGGGCTTCTGTCTGGTGTGGCCTCTGGCATCATGCACATGAGTTGGGCTGCAGGATTCATAAGACAATCCCTTATGGGACCAAGATAAATTCAGTATACCGGAAATTGGTTTTTATCCTGAAACGACTATAAGGAGTCTCCTTAGAAAGCCGCCATGTCTCGATTGCCTCAACTCTTGCAAAGGTCTTTTCTCGACCAGTTCGGGCGCCTGACCCGGTCGGCGACCTCCCTGCGCGCGAGAATTCGAGACAGGGTCGGACAGTCGCTTGATACAGCGCCGGAAGCTGAATCTACCGCGGCTGCGAACATCACGAGGGTGACAGCAGCGCCGGAAGGCGAATGCATCTATGCTATCGGCGATATTCACGGCCGCTGCGATCTGCTGGAACGCCTGATTGTCGAGATCGAGCAGGATGCAGCCAAATTGCCCAACGGTACGCGCGCGACAATCGTGTTCCTGGGAGACTATATTGACCGCGGATTGCAGTCTCGCGATGTGATCGAACTGTTATTGAGCGACCGCCTTGGCAAGTTCGAGACAGTGTTCCTGATGGGTAACCATGAAGAGGCCCTCCTCAAATTCCTCGATGATGAGTCATTCGGAAGCCAATGGGTTCGCTATGGCGGCGGCGAAACACTCTATTCCTACGGCTTCCAGCCACCGAACACGCGCGGCAGCCTGGGATCACATGAGGCGATGGCTGACGCTCGGGCGGCCTGGAGCAAGCTATGGGCAGCCTTCCGCGAGCGCTTGCCACCGGACCACTTGGCGTTTTACCAGGCGCTCCAGCCTTACCATTCCGCTGGCGACTATTTTTTCGTTCATGCGGGCCTCAGACCGGACAGACCCATGCACGAGCAAAGCACACGCGATATGCTTTGGATCCGCGACGAATTTCTTGACGACCCTCGGCAATTTTCGCATCTGATTGTCCATGGACACACGCCCGCCGAGGGAATCTACCGGGACAATCGCCGAATTGGTCTGGACACTGGTGCGTTCCTGAGCGGAAAATTATCTGCCGTAAAACTCATGGGTGAGGAGGTAACTTTCCTGACCACGTGAGTGTGTCAGACTGAAACACTTTGGCCTAAAATCGTCGCCACAGATTGGAGATTACAAATATGTTGCTGCTTCGTTCTATTTCGCTCATGGTAACCGCCGCCATGTTCATGTTTGCCACGGCTTGCCAATCTACGGGGTCCGTGAGTCGCCAAGTCGCCGATCCTGCGATATCGGCGGCCGCTCAGACGAATACTGCCTATACTTTAGGCACGGGCGACAAGTTGCGTATCAATGTGTTCGGCCAACCTGAATTGTCGGGCGAGTTCGTCGTGGATGGTACGGGTGCCATTTCATTGCCACTCATCGGGCAGGTGGAAGCTGTCGGCATCAGTACGCAGGAACTGGAAACCAAGATTGCGACCAATCTGTCGAGCGGCTTTCTGCTCGATCCAAAGGTCAGCGCCGAAGTGATCAATTATCGTCCGTTTTACATTCTTGGCGAGGTAGGTCGCCCCGGGGAATATCCATTCAATTCCGGGCTAACCGTGCTGAATGCTGTAGCAGCAGCAGGAGGTTTCACCTATCGCGCCAATAAAAAGGTCGTATTTATCAAAAGCGCTGACGGAAATGAGGAAGCGGCTCTCAAGCTTGACACAAACACGGTCGTGAGGCCTGGCGACACACTTCGGATTGGCGAGCGCATTTTCTAGGGCTCGACTGAACAAACCTGAAAGATAATCGAGAAGTCTGCGCTCGCAATGATCAATCGATCATTGCGGGCGTGTTTCATTTCAGGTCAGCGATTTGAGCCTTGCGTATCACAACGATACGCAAAAATCCGTTAAAAGCCTAATGTGAATGAATATTTATCCAATACTTCGCCTGAGAGGAGAAAGTGCAAACGGAGAGTTAATAAATCGCAAAAATAGAGCTATAAAGATTGCATTGGTTGGGGCGAACGCAATAAGCGTGGATCTCAAAAGCGGTAAGATAATTGCAAACATGTCGAGTGGACGCGGCATCGTGAGCAAACCGCTAGTTGATTGCAGGGGACCAGAATGGGCTTGAGACTAAGTAAATCGTCGAGGCAGGCAGAAGCCACCGCTTACAAAGCGACCCGCCTGCGAACCTCCGTCGCCGACGACCATGCCCTCTTTTTCAAACGCCTTTTTGATATCCTTGTCGCGGGATCGGCCCTCCTCATGGTTGCGCCGCTTATACTCACCATCGCCGTCGCCATTCGCGTGCAGGATGGTGGCAAGGCTTTTTATTCCCAGCGGCGTTTCGGATTGAACGGCGAAACATTCAACTGTTTCAAACTCCGTTCAATGGTTCCTGATGCGCAAGAACGGCTCGAATACATTCTTGAGAATGATCCGACTGCTCGGCGCGAATGGGAAGAGTCGCAAAAGCTGACCCATGATCCTCGCATAACGTCACTCGGTCATTTCATACGAAAGACGTCGATTGACGAATTGCCACAACTTTACAACGTCCTGCGCGGTGACATGTCGCTGGTTGGTCCCCGCCCAATCGTCGAAAGTGAAATACCGAAATACGGCGAGAACTTCCGGCAGTACTGCGCTGTGCGCCCCGGAATCACGGGTCTGTGGCAGGTGACGGGTCGCAGCGACACGTCTTATCCACAGCGAGTCGCGACCGACATGGAATATGTTCGTAGCCGGTCTTTTTGGGGCGACGTCAAGATCGTTCTCCTGACGGTGCCAGCCGTGTTCAAATCCCAAGGCGCGCGATAGAATCGCGCTTCAGCTTCAAAACCCCCGTTGCTTGCAGGATTGAACGAATGGCCGAGACTCGCTTCAGGAACATCTTCACAAAGAGCATTGCGATTGTGCTTGCGCTCCTGGTTGCGATGATCATTGTGGCCCACTTCTGGTTTCGCGCATCCAGCACAATGGTCGTTGACCGCGGTGACGGCAAATCTTTCAACCTTTCCTTTGCCGACAGCTTTGACGAAGAAGACTGGTTTATTTCGGATTTCACCTTTCCGTCCACTTTCTACAGGGCCGGCTGGGTGAAGGACAATGTTCAATACCATGCGTCAAGTATTTCACTGGAAATCAATCGCAAACCCATTGCTCACCAACCTTTCTCAGGTGCTGAAGTCCAGAAAACCGGCTTCTATGGTTATGGGCGCTTTGAAGTCATCATGCAGGCTGCGCCAGGGTCTGGTGTCGTCTCTTCCTTTTTTACCCATACCGACGCGAATTTTGACGATCCGCACGACGAAATCGATATCGAGTTTCTTGGCAATGATACGCGCCGGTTTCAAGCGAACCTGTTCGTCAACGGAAAGACAAAAGGGCCGATTCTTATCGATTTACCTTTCGACGCCGCAGACGAACCTCATGTCTATGCGTTCGACTGGCGACCCGACTCCGTCACGTGGTTTGTAGATGGCAAGCTGGTCAAGATGATCTCTGCCGCCGACCGGCCCATTCCCCAATCGCCTGGCCGGCTCATGATGAATATCTGGACGGGCAGCGAAGATCAGTACGCATGGCATGGCCCACCGGAATTCGCCGATGGGGCTCGGGCAATCTACTACTGCGTCAGTTTTCAGGCGCTGGGAGACACTTCTTCCCAATGTTCCGATTCTGAAGCGGGCATGGCCATCAGGAAAGCTCCCAGGACCTGAACCCGGTCAAGATGGTTTTCTCCCAGATCAAGGCTCATCTGCGAGCTGTCAGTGCCGGAACGATCGAGGAATTCTCCACAGCTATCGGCGACATGTGCGCCCTCTTCAAACCCAAAGAACGCCTGGACGCCGTCAAGGCCGCATACATGTTTCACACCGAGCGCACGGCGCTCGATTCTGAACCTGGAGTATCCGTCTTGATCAAGCCCGATACGCTAGCCAAACAGCGCCATTACTCCGGAAATAATAACGCTCCAGAGAAGCGCGCTCAGTCCAACGATAATAAGCAGTCTGGCCCATATGGGCCACAGCCGTGTCGTCGCACCTGACAAATGCCCTGTTTCAGGACGTCTCTGCGTCTCGAGTGAATACTCGACGGAAGTCCTGGGGAACCGGAGAAGTCGGGAGGGTGTCATCGACATGAGTTTTGACCATCCAACTTTAACGACAGCTTAAAGCGTCATCATTTGTTTCGCGAGCACACGACAATGCTTGAGGGTGGAATCGGGCAAGAATGGGACTGAAACGCGTCATACTCCGACCTTTCCAAGCGTTAACAGTACCCCGAAAGCGAACAGTCGGGCATCAGGCCGCTTTCTGGCGGATAACGGGAGCACACTTTCGAACTTTCGCTCGCTGGCTCCCAAGGTCCTGACTGACGCAAAGCAGAACAGGTTCACCAGCGTATTGAACCTGCCCGAGAGACAAGATTCGGCGAAAGACGTCGTCAGAATAATCGCGCCGGTAATCAACAATGAGGTGGTCCTGTTTTCCTGCACTGTTTTCCGGCCTTGCGAAGGTATAACGGGGTTGTTGATCAGGGCGCTTTCTTGAGTTCGTTTCGAGTTCCATATGCTTCGTCGGGCGTGGCTTCACCAGGACCGAAAGCTTGGACAGGACAGTAACGAGACCAGCGGTCAGGCCCTTCTTGGGTCACAGGCATCGGCTCACCGCAGGGTGTTCCCGGGCAGCTGACAGGTCCTGGGAAAGACACGTGAACCGGTCGATCAGAGTGTGGGTCAAACCACACCGGAGCGCCCTGGCGGCACCAGACTACCAGACGGTCGATCGGTGTTAGAGTCACGCTGCGCGGGAACAGGTCCTATCTATTTACCGTCCCATGTTGGATATCCCTTGCGCGTTCGGGATATACCTTGGCTCACTGTCCAGGTTTCTGGGATCAGCTCAAACCTGAAAATGTCAAATCCTTGCCCAGAATTCCCAGGAAATCCTGCATCGCGGCATTTTCAGGCATGTTGAGTACGAAGATCGTTCTGGTCAGAGCCCTGACCGTTACAGCCATCAACATCGACAAGCGAAAACAGAGCCAGTCTGTCTTCGGCCACTGTGTTAGGTTCCTCGTGATTGGTGTCAGCAACAACAGCTTCCGACGGATCCGCGTAAGATGACCTCCCTCAGGTCAAATTTACACCCCGTCTCAGGACGCGATCCCGACGAAGAACATCACGCGCAGATAGCGGACGGGCGCGAGAGGCCATCGAGCGGCAGACACGTGACAACAGGCCATATCGTAACGAGCGCCTTGCGACCCCGTGCTATAAGGGTCGACGACCTCCAACAATTTTTCATGGTTGACCGGTATGGTCTGCACCATTTTCATTGTGAACGCGCCTTTATAAGTACGCGCTCCAACACCTCCGCGAAAAACCCGTTGGGTTCGACAAACACCTCGTTTGGCATCTCAAGCAACCGTTGCCGACAAGCGGCTAATCTGCTCCGATCGCTCAGTAGGGAAGCAAACAGTTCAGGCAAGGTTTCATCCAGAGGTTCTTCGACGGATATTCCGCAATCATTTCGGTTGATCCATGCGGCCGTCTCCGTGCCAGCCGGCGCGATCGCCGGGGTGGCATAGTAGCCGCCTTCGTAAATGCGGTTGGGCAGCAGCCAGCTGGAGTTGAAGCCCGCTTCCATGAAGTCCCCTGCCCACACGACGTCCAACCCGCCATATATGGCGGCAAGGTCTTCCGGCGACCGGTAACGTCCGCCGAACGCCATGTTCGCGCGCGCATAGATTTCAGACTCAAAGACTGGGATTTCTGTTCGGGCCGGTTGGCCATGCAGCCTGACTTCGAGCTGGTCAGGATAGCGATCAGCCAACGCGCACAACAAGTCAAATGACCTTTGGCATCGCAAATTGCCGACCCAGCCCAACCTGAGTGGCGCATCTGGCTTTGACGCTTGCCGGTCAATGTCGATCGGATCCGGACGCGGCCCGAAATCGCTCGCTGCCGTCAGGCGGTTCTCGACGAGGTAAGGCTCATATAGACCCCGATAGTGCTTCTCGAAATGATTGCGGAGGAAGCCCGGTGAACTCACAACCAGGCCGATCGTGCGACACAGCAAACGCCGCTCAATTCCCCGAAAAATCATGCCTATCCAATCCTTGCGCGTCAGCAGACGGTGGACATCAAGGCTTTCATAGATCACCGGCGTATCCAGCTTCGCGTATCGCTTGGCCAGGAATGCGCAAGCAAGCATGTCCAGATTGCGCGCATAAATCACGTCAGCGGCCGCAAGACCGCTTCTCGAATCAACGGCGATACGCGCTCCCGAAAACACCCGCATTATCCGCTGCAGGAACGCGCCGTCGCGGGTTTGGCCAAGATCGACATTATCCCATTCTGGCGCAACGTCACCTTGTCGGCGCATCATGAAGCCGACGACCGACACACCGCCGTCCTGCATTGCACGCACGCGCCGCAACACTGCTGCATCACCCGCATCATGACCAAAAAATGCCACCTTGATCATTGCATTTCCCTACGCATGACCGGGCACGATTTTGACATCCCCTGGCTATGAGGCTTCGCCCCGCCCACAGGAGTCTGCTTCAGGATCTTGACGTTTCTTTTTGTGATTTCGCACGAGACGTCACTTTTTCGCTGTTCACCGACGGCGAAATGGAGTTCGCAGTTGACTTCATGAAGTTATCCTTTGGCGTCTTGTTCCATCCAAAAATGGACTTCTTTGGCTCCATCGAATAATACTTGCTGTAGGCCTTGTACGCCGCTCCCGGATCATTGTGATGACGACGGCGGTTGAGATCCACCATATTGAGCGTCGTGCCAAGAAGATCAGCATTGAATGACTTCAGCAGGTGTAGCGACTGCTTCACCGCAGATCGAAGCGAACGACGCCACCGAATGACAAGGATCGTCTTGTCGGCCTTGCCCGCAACCACACGGGCTTCTGCCATCAACAGGAGAGGTCCGGTATCGATCAGGATGAGATCATACATAGAACGCAGGCGTGCCAGCAGGTCATCGAATGCCCGCGTACCGAAGACGTCATGTGGAACATGACCTGATTTCGAGAGTGGAAGTATGTCCAGCATGCTCCTGTGATCCTTGCAGATCGCATCCGACAGCTGTCCGGCACCGAACAGATGTTCGATAAAGCCGATTTCCGGAGACAACGCAGCTGCCTCGGTCAACTGGCGACGACGGAAGTCGCCGTCGATCACAAGCGTCCGGGAACCAGACATTGCAGACATGCGTCCGAGGCTCAAGGTCAGGCTGGTCTTGCCTTCGTCCGGCAGAGACGATGTGACAGCCACTGTTTTCGTCTCGCTGTCGATATCAGAGAATGCAATCGCTGCACGAAGATAGCGAATACTTTCTGCGAACGCGGAGAGCGGATTGTCCACGAGGAAGTCTGCGGGGTTCACCTGGGAGAAAGGCAACAAGCTTGTGCTGCGGATCAGTGGCACCGAACCGATCGAATTCACACCAAGCTTGCGCTCAACTTCTTCGGCCGAACTGATCTTCATGTCGAATAATTCGGCGAGCAAAGCCAGCCCACCACCGATGATGCCGCCAAGCAGGCAACCGATAATCAGGTTCAAGAATATCCGTGGCGAACTGGGAGCGCTGGGCACGGACGCTGTCGAAAGGATGTTCGCATCGGCCTGAACCAAGTCGTCCTGCTCGCGTGTCTCCTTCGATCGGCTGATGAACTCCTCGTAGAGCACGCGGCTGGTCTCTGCATCCCGCTCGAGTTCACGCAGGCGCACAAGATTGATATTGTTACCCCGCAGCTGCGCGGTCGACTGGCTGATATTGGAATTGATGCTGCTGATCTGGTCCTGAGCAACCTTGAGTTCGCTCTCAAGATTTGACGCTATCCGGTTTACTTCCGCCGTTATCTGACGTTCGATGTCAGCTGCCTCATTACGTGCGCCGACGAGCTCAGGGTGCGCGGGCCCCAACGTCGTTTCAAGTTCAGCTACGCGCCGCAATATTTGTGCGCGCTGGGTCTTGAGACTCGAGATAACGGGAGAATCCAACACTTCAGCGATGGCATCAATACCTGCGCCGCTGTCGATCTGCCGTTTCATGCTCTGATAACGGGCACGGGCACGGTTCAGCTGGGCTTCCAGCACGCTTTTCTGGTTGGTATTATAGGCAATCTGTTGCTCGGTGAGTGTCGCGCCCTGGGCAGACAACAGCCCGGTCGCTGCCCGGAATTCCTCCACGCGTTGCTCTTTCGCTTCCACTTCATCGCGCAAACCAGCCACGCGATCGGATAGCCAGGCTGTCGCGCGCCGGGTCGCTTCGAGTTTGGAATCGAGCTGCTGCACACGGTACTGGTCCGCGACGGCATTCGCAATCCGCGCAGCCGTTTCGGGGGAGCTGCTCGTCACTTCGACATCGATCAGATAGGTCGTCCCGACGCGGCTGATATTTACCTTGCCCATCAGGGTTCGGACAACTGTCTCAAGAATGGCCGACTCGCGTTCCTCAGGGCTGAGGTTTGCATAGGGCGTCACGTCCTTCTTGGCTTGACCCGTCCAAGACCTGACCTGATCAAACATGCTCGGCTTGCGCTCGACGAGGGTCCAGTTGAATTCCGGATCTTCCACGAGCTTGAGCTTGGTCGCGACCTTGGTAAGAATCGACTTCGAGCCCATCACCCGAACTTCCGTGTCGATCACGGCCGTGCTGGCAGCCAGTCCACCGAGTACACTGCCCAGATCAATGACGTTTTCCTTGTTCGTATCGAGCTGCAAGATCGCATTTGCTTTGTACATCGGTGTCTGCGTGAAGGTCACGTACGCAACGAGCAGAACCGTCACGAGAAAGCCGGTCGCGATGATCCAGAAGCGGCGGTAGACGGTGCCTACCAGCGCCTTGAAGTCAATCGGCATGTTATCGCGCGCATCACCAACGTGTGATACAGCCTGCGAGGGAATTTCCAGACTATAAGTCTTGGTCAAGGTACTACACCATCTCATTTCGGCCGCAGCCCGAAGAACGGGTTACGGATATATTGGGGCTATCAGGGATAAAGTTTCAGGCCGACGCCAATCTGGTTGACGTCATATGAGGGGTCGCCAAAAACGCCAGCGCCGCTCGAATCGCGAGCTATGTGCCGGGCGAAAGCTTCGACATGAACCCGCTTGCTCAGCTTGTACGCCGCCGTCAGCGACAGGTCGTTGATATCGTCCGTCCGGTCAATTTCCTGATAGTCATAGCTCGAAACACTGGCCTCTGCACTCAGGATGACGTTGCGGCGCAGCTCGTGGTCAACGCGCGCGCCGAAATTGGTTTGAAGTGCGCTCGGTGAATCGATCACGCCGATATCGACGACCCGGCGCCCTGCAGTAAAGCCAACCGTTGTCAGCCGGCTCGGGAACCATTGCATACGCCCATCCACGGACACGCCATCGACGTCATTGAAGTAGTCGTCATCCTTGTCTTCGTTCAGGTAGCCGATCGCGATATCACCTCGGACAAGCGAGTTGAGTTCAAAATCGGCACCGGCGGCCACTGTGTAACCGCTTGAATCGCGCGAGCGGAACGCACCGCCCAGGAATTGGGGTTCATCATACGAACGATCGATGATCGAGCCCTGGGTATACACGGCCAGATTTGGTGACACTGCGTAGGACAGTCGGGTTTGAGCGACCGTGGTACTGCTGTCGCGATAGTCCTGGTCGACCAGTATTCCGGTACCGGCCTCGCGGCCGTCTTCGTAGTTTTCCTGCGACGCTTCAACGAAATTGGTCCAGCGGAAACGGTCACTTTGGTAATTCGCATTCACCGACGCACCGACGCGTGTGATTCCGATCGGGCGATCGAGGCCGGAAGCATTCGCCAGGTCCGTTCGAGCTTCGACCCGATCTTCAACGAATACAGCGCCGCCGACCGACACATCACGACTAACGTTCAGCCGGCCACGCAACCGTCCGCGCAGATCATTCGAAGACTCTTCGTCGCCTTCAATGTATTCGTTGCGAAACGCTGACACATCCAGGCCTATTTCATGCACATTCCAGTTTGTGCGAGCGGCCACTTCCATGCCTAGCCGGGCGACAGTACCGGATTCCTCATTCGAGTTTGTCGCACGAATGTTGTCGACATAGGTCAGAGAGGCACTGGCATTGGAATTAACCAGGAATGCACCAAGGCGAATGGGCTCGGGATCGTAGGCGGGTTGACGGCGGTCCAGGACCGACTCGTACTTGTCGCGGCTATAGTAATTCTCGCCCTGAGCGGCTGCGCTCGCAGCCATCACACTGCTGGCAGCAACGCTCAGCAGGCAAAAACGCTTGAATTTCGACATGAATGCAATCCCCTTGGTAAATTATGGTTTGTGTCAGTTCATAACAGCCTGCCGCGCGCTGCAAGCTTTAGACCATGTTTGCCGTTAACGTGCGGTTGTTGCGCCCCGGCTGCCAGCCTACTCACCGCACGCACCAGATTGTCGCAAACGCGGTGAATTCGAACAGTCTCTTTGCACGACACGGATGAAAATGCGCTGAATACGATAGCTGAAATTTCGAGTATTGGCGCACGGCTCCCTGTCAATCGCATCAGCCCCCCAGACGGCAAGCAGATCGTCGCTGCGCCGTCCCGAAATCAGGAAACGATTACCTGGAGTTGAAAGTTTCTCTATCATCCCCACCCATATTCTATGTGTGTCGCCAAATCGCCTGCACTTATCCCGACCAGTTCATATGCGCGGAGCATTCCAGCCTTCGCACATTACGGCTTAAGGTCCAGTCCAACGAGAAACGTCCGAAATTGCAACATGCTCACCAGAAGTTAATGCTACACGTTTGATAATTTATTGTCACCCTGCGTCCCCTGCTGATACAGGGATAATGTGACATGAACGCGCGTTCTTTTCATATTATCAAGGTAGCGCCCCATCAGATGGTGTAATTCGTGAACGCCGTCCTTGCTGCGGTGATGGGTTCAGTTGTCCACGCAGGGCAGGCTGAGAACAGGGTTATAGAGAGGTGGCTCGGTTCATCTGAACAGGCCATGCGTACAGATTCGTACTTCAAATATCCCTTTTAACGCGAAAGGCGCCTGCGAAGCGCAGCCTTGTCATACACAGAAACAACGCCAATGCTTTCAACATATGCCCGCCGCGCAATTCACTCCAAACACGCCATCTCAATCCCAAGGCCAGAGACGAAGCTATTTGCGAACCAGGACGCGAACCATCGGCCAACCTCTCAAGCGCAAGCATGAGAGAGCGATCCGTGATGATCTCATCACAGCCGTACTTTCCAGCGAGTGAGCGCCATATAATGCTTGATTCCGCCTCGCTCAGTGGATCCTTCGTAAGGTCTCTGGCAGCACTAAAGTCTTCAATTGCAAGATCCCACAGCTTCTTGCGGGCCATTATCGCGCCGCGGCTCAGAAGCGCGTACCGAAGCGCCGCTGGACCGACCAGTTCCTTGTGAGGTGGGATGTACTCTTCAAGATCAAAACTCGCATATATATTTCTGAATATGGATTGGTCGTTCTCGACCCATTTGGAATCACGCTGATCACTGGAGATCGCCCTGGCGCCCGCCCCCCGTTCGCCGTCATGAACGCGCTGAAGAAACACAACGTCTTCGGTCGAGGCTACCTTTGCGGCCCGCGCCAAACGAATAAGCATTTCGTAATCCTGCGAACGCGCCCGGTTAATATCGAACGGACCCACACGATCATACAGAGACTTGCGGACAAGCATTCCGGGCTGGTGGACAAACATATCTTCCATCGTCGCGATCAGGAACTCGTCCGGCAAGCATTCGCACCAGTAACCAGTATCGAACCGCCTGATCTCGCCTGATGGTTTAGCTGAAAATCGCTCATGCCTTCCGTATGCGAACTCCGCGTCGGGGTCGCGGTCGAACAAATCAATCAGGGTCTGCAGCGCATCTGGATTCATCAGATCGTCATCGTCGACGATCCAGATCAGCCCGTCTCGCGCATGGCGAAGACCCAGGTTAAGCGCAGCGGATTTACCCTGGTTCTCCTGGGTCAGGATGCGGACCCTGTCGCCCAGTGTTGAAAGCCTCTTCAACGTATCATCAGTGGATCCGTCGTTTATGACAACGATCTCATCCGGCAAACGGGATTGCGCAAAAACTGAGGCTAACGTGGCAAGCAGCAATTCAGAACGATTGTAAGTCGGGATCAGAACTGTAACGAATTGGCACGACATGTAGCTTGTTCCAAATCTTTGAAGACCTAAAGGCGTCCCGGCCTTCCTTGTGGGCGTCAACTCGGAACTTTGCGCTAATGTACCATGCAATGGGCAGGCCAACAGCTTGGATAAAATACGATGCCGAATCAAGCTTAGCCCGCAACGCCGGAGTATCCGTCTTGGTCAAGCCAGTCTTGGTTCCCATTTCCGGTCAGCCCTGATGAGGGCATTTGCGAGGATGATGAGTTTTCGCATGATTGCGGTGAGCGC